>ERZ778021.62-NODE-62-length-261434-cov-9.064393_pt1 | contig 261434 bp, 257 predicted proteins | sample MGYA00375751_ERZ778021 | MGnify/ENA primary metagenome ERZ778021 (study PRJEB29350, sample SAMN05389814) | bioreactor metagenome | isolation source: Thiocyanate stock bioreactor | place: South Africa: University of Cape Town | collected 2013-08-29 ...
TGTTCCCCAAAAACCTCCGGAATGAGGAGCGCAGCGACGGTTTTTGGGGGACACCCCCGCCCCGGACCCCTCGACTAGGTCACGTCAATCAATGCCTAGGCGGTCGAGCATGTCTTCGTCCCGGCGCCACTTGCGCTTCACCTTGACCCGCAGGTCGAGGTGGACCTTGCCGCCCAGCTCCTTTTCGATGTCCTTGCGGGCGCCGGTGCCGATCTCGCCGATCTTGAAGCCCTTCTTGCCGATCAGGATCTTCTTCTGTGAGTCGGACTCGACCCAGATCTCCGCATCGACCAGCCAGAGCCCGTCCTCGCGTTGGTCGATCCGGGTGACCTTGACCTCGACCGAATGAGGAATCTCATCCCGGGTGCGGATCAGGGCCTGGCCGCGGATCAGCTCGGCCAGCAGCAGCTCGCGGGGCTGGTCGGAGTGGTCTTCCGGCGGGTAGAGGTACGGACCCTCGGGGACGATCGAAGCGAGATGGGCGGCGAGTTCGGGAACCCCTTCCCCGGTCTTGGCGCTGACCGGGAAGACTTCGTCCACCCCTTCCAGTCCGGCCGCTTCGATCAGGACCGGGACTATGTTCCGACCCAGCCGGTCGGCCTTGTTGACGGCGCAGATGATCGGTAACGATCCTTCGCCCTTGCGGGCCTTGAGCAGGATGCTGGCGATGAAGCGGTCCCCCGGGCCGACCCCCTCTTCCCCGTTGATCACCAGCAGAGCGACATCGGCGCCGGCCAACTCGCCCTCGACCGTCTTCTGCATGCGGCTGGTCAGTTCGTCACGGGGCCGTTGCACCCCGGGCAAGTCGACCAGGACCAGCTGGGTGCCGGCCTCGAGGTCGGTGGCGACACCACGGATCGCGCGGCGGGTGGTCTGGGGCCGGACCGAGGAGATCGCGACCTTGGCCCCGACGATCGAGTTGACCAGGGTGGACTTGCCGACGTTGGGCCGGCCGGCCAGGCCGACGAAGCCGGAACGGGTGCCCGAGCCAGGTTCCAGGCCGGCCTGTTCGTCAGTCAATCTCGGCCTCCACGGTCATCCGGGGTTCGATCCCCAGCCCGGTGACGATCCGGTCCTGGAGGTCGAGCATCTCGCCCTGGTCGCTCTCGTGATCGTATCCGCAGAGATGGAGCACGCCGTGCACCGCGACCTCGGTCTCGTCGACCGAGAACTCCGGGCAGATGAACACGTCCCCGAGCTCGACCGGGCCCTGTCCTTCGTCCTCGTCCATCGGGAAGGAGAGCACGTCGGTGGCCTTGTCCTTGCCGCGATGCTCGCGGTTCAGTTCGCGGATCCGATCTTCGCCGACCACTTCGATCGCGAGATGTCCTTCCTTCATCCCGGCTGCTTCGAGCGTCGCGACCACCGCCGGACGGAAACGGTCCGGCACGTCGTCCAGTTCGAAGCTCAACTGCCGCTTTCGCGTTCGGCGTGTTCGCCGTAGGCGGCGACGATGCGCTGCACCAGCCGGTGTCGTACGACGTCCTTGCCGCCGAAGCGGACGAACTTCACGTCCTCGATCCCGTCGAGGATTTCCTTGACCACGACCAGGCCCGACTTGCTGTCGCGCGGCAGGTCGATCTGGGTCACGTCGCCGGTCACCACCATCTTCGAGTTGAAGCCGAGCCGGGTGAGGAACATCTTCATCTGCTCGGGGGTGGTGTTCTGGGCTTCGTCGAGGATCACGAAAGCGTCGTTCAGGGTGCGGCCGCGCATGAAGGCCAGCGGCGCCACCTCGATCACGCCCCGGTCGAAGTAGCCATTGACCCGGTCCGGGTCGAGCATGTCGTAGAGCGCATCGAAGAGCGGGCGCAGGTAGGGGTCGACCTTGGCCTGCAGGTCACCGGGCAGGAAGCCGAGGCTCTCCCCCGCTTCGACCGCGGGCCGGGTCAGGATGATCCGCTGGACCTCGCCCTCGATCAGGGCGGCGGCGGCCATCGCGACGGCGAGGAAGGTCTTGCCGGTGCCGGCCGGGCCGATCCCGAAGGTGACCGTGTTCTCGCGGATCGAGTCGACGTAGAGCTTCTGGTTGACCGTCTTCGGCACCACCCGCGTGTTGCGGTTGTGCCAGACCACATCGTCGAGCATCTCGGCCGGGCGGCGGGAGGACTGGATCGCGTTGGTGACCGAGTCGACGGTCGAGGGCTCGACTTCGTGGCCGCCCTCGATCAGGCCGATCATCTCGTCGACCAGGCGAGCCGCCTTGTCGTTCTCGGCGTCGTCGCCTTCGAGAGTGAGCTGGTTGCCGCGCAGGTGGACGCGGCTGGTGGTCCGGTCCCGAAGGGCCCGGAGGACCGAGTCCTCGGCACCGGCCAGGTCGGCCGCCACATCGTTGTCAAGGGTGAGGGTGCGTCGGGCCATAGGGTTCAACCAGCGAGCTGGTCGCGCACCTCCGTGCTGACTCGCTTGCCGTCGGCCCGGCCGGCCACCTTTTCCTTGAGCAGACCCATGACCTGGCCCATCTGCTTCTGTTCGGTGGCGCCGGTCTCGGCGATCGCTTCCCTGACCATCTCGGCGAGCTCTTCGTCGGTGAGCTGGGCGGGCAGGTAGGCGGTGATCAGTTCCGCCTCGAAGCGTTCGTCTTCGGCCTGCTCGTAGCGGCCGGCATCGGCATAGGCCTCGGCAGCCTCCATCCGCTTCTTGCGCTCACGCTGCAGGGCGCCGATCTCGTCGCCCTTCCCCAGCTTGTTCTCCTGCTGGAGGACGTCCTGGATCATGCGCAGCGCCGAGGCGCGCTTGCGGTCGCCGTCCTTGAGGGCGGCCTGCGCGTCGACCTTGATCTGTTCGGCTGCTGACATACCCCAAGCGTACCTGCCCGGTCCACCGGGACGGCTTCAGGACTGTGAAATCGGGCCGGCCGACGCCGGCCGGCGGCCTCATGACTCGTCGGGATCGCCGGTGGGTGGTTCGGCGTGGGACGTGCGGGGGCCGAAGGCGCTGTAGAAGACGATCCCGCCGGCGATGACCACGATCCCGTAGAGGAGCAGGATCCGATAGGTGGAGTTGACGACTCCGAGGCCGACCAGGGTGATCCCGATCCCGGCCGCAAAGGCGAAGAAGTACCGGGGAGAACGCACCCCGCGCCAGATCAGGAAACCGGCCAGCAGGGCGGCCGGAATCCAGTCGAAGAAGCTGATCGGGGCGATGCAGCCGATCATGAAAAGCGCCCCAACCGCGAGCCAGCCGACGAACTTCGCGGCCGCCGCGTTGCGGGTGTTGTTTTGATCGTCCGCCATCAGACCTCGACTCTTTCGGCCCTTCCGGCCAGTGGTAGTTGCAGGAACCGGGTGCCGACTTCGACGAAGGCGTCGACCTCTCCGGTGACCAGAAAACGGTAATCACCTTCGGCCTGACCTTCTGCCAGCTCGCCGCGGATGGCCATCTCGCGCTGGATCGCCGCGGCAATCGCGTGGCCGGCGGTGACCAGGCTTACATCCCGCCCCAGCATGCGTTGCAGCATCGGAGCGACCAGCGGGTAGTGGGTGCAGCCAAGAATCAGCGTGTCCACGCCAGCCTCCCGGAGCGGCTGGCAATAGCCGCGCACGGTGTTGAGGACTTCCTCGTCAAAGGTCGGCCCCTGCTGGATGATCGGGGCGAGATCGGGGGCGGCGACCTCGGTCACGGTCAGCGGCCGGCCGAGCGCGTCGAGAGCCCGGTGGTAGGCGCCACTGGCGACCGTGGCGGGGGTGGCGAGCACGCCGACCCGGCCATTGCCGCTGATCGAGGCGGCGATCTCGGCCTCCGGACCGACCACCGTCACGACCGGCACTCCGGCCTGCGCACCCAGGGCGCGGATTTCCTCGCCGGCCGCGGCGGTGGCCGAGTTGCAGGCGATGACCAGCATCTTGACGCCACGCCCGAGCAACTCGGCGGCGATGGCGGCGGCCCGCTCCCGCAGTTCGTCGGCGCTCTTGGTGCCGTAGGGGAAGTGGCCGCTGTCCCCGAGGTAGAGGAAGTCCTCGGCCGGCAGCGAGACCAGGCATTCGTGCAGCACGGTCAGGCCGCCGACCCCGGAGTCGAAGACCCCGATCGGGAGACCGGGGCGCATCAGGCGAGCTCCCGGGCGAAGGTCAGCGAGCCCCAGTCTCCCATCGCACCGCGGCCGGTTTCGACCAGGCCATGTGGTTCGAAGGCGGCCCGGACCCGGTCGTACTCGCTGGTCAGGAGACCGGAGCAGATCAGGGTCTCGGGCAGGTTGTCCGGGGCCAGTCCGGCAGCCACTGCCTCGAGCAGCGGCGCGGTCAGGTTGGCGACGGTGGTCGGGGCGAGCCGCGGCAACCCGGCCTTCAGGTCGATTCGCTCGAACTTTGCCTCCACCCCGTTGACCTCGGCGTTCTCGCGGGCCGCCGCGACCGCGGCGACCTCGTGGTCGCAGCCCTCGAGCGGCTGCCAGCCGAGCTTGCCGGCGGCGATCGCCAGCACCCCGGAGCCGCAGCCGAGGTCACTCAACGCCCCGAACGGGCCGCCCCGGCCGGCGATCTCGATCAGAGCCTCGATGCAGAGCCGGGTGGTCGGATGGGCGCCGGTGCCGAAGGCCTGGCCCGGATCGACCACGACTTCAGCCAGGTCTTCCCGCTCCGGTTCCCAGGGCGGCCGGATCCAGACCGCCGGGCCAGACTTGGGATCCCCGACCAGCAGCGGCTTGTGGAAGCTGCGCCAGCGGTCGGCCCAGTCGTCGGCGACCTCGGTCGCCTCGACCTCGACGGTGCCACCCGCGATCGTCACCGCTTCTTCCTCGCCGAGGTCGGGCAGCTCGCCTTCGGCCCCGTAGATCGCGTACTCGACGTAGCCGTCGCCGGCCACCTCTTCTACCCCGCCGGGCGCCAACACGGTCAATTCGGCCAGGACCAGTTCGGCCTGTTCCGGCTGGCACCGGACGGCGAGCCGGATCAACCGAAAGCCCTGCGCATCCGCGAGAAGATCCCCGACTCCTTCGGTTCGCGGTTCTCGTCGGTCAGCGATTCGTCCAGGTCGCCGGCCAGTTTCCTCTGCTCGTCGGTCAGGTTGCCCGGGATCACCACGTTGAAGATGAAGCGATGGTCGCCGCGGCGGCGGGAGCTGCCGAGTCGCGGCAGCCCCTTGCCCTTGAGCCGGGCCTCGGCCCCGGGCTGGGTGCCGGCCGCGAGCTCGATCTCGTCTTCGCCGTCGAGCGTCTCCACCTCGACGCGATCGCCGATCATCGCCGCGGTCGCGTCGACCGGGACCACGGTGATCAGGTCCTGGCCGTCGCGGACCATGCCTTCCCGCTCGGCGACGATGACTTCGACGTAGAGGTCACCCGGGGGTGCCCCGGTCTCGCCCGCGTGGCCGGCCCCGGCGATGCGGATCCGCTGGCCCGACTCGATCCCGGCCGGGATGTCGATCCGGTGCTTCTTGGCGCTGTGCTTGCGGCCGAGGCCGGAGCAGACCTTGCAGGGCTCCTCGGCGACGCGGCCGTCGCCGCCGCAGCGGTCGCACGGCGTCGCACGGACCATCTGGCCGAAGGCGGTGTTGGCGACGGTACGCAGCTCGCCGCTGCCGCCGCAACGGTCGCAGGTCTTGATCGGGGTGCCCGGCTCGGCACCGTTGCCGTGGCAGTGCTCGCAGTTGGCGACGGCCTCGAACTCGACCTCGCGACTGGTCCCGTCGAGCACGTCCTCGAGCTCGATCTCGACCTGGACGCCGATGTCGGCTCCCGGCGCGGGGCCACGCGAGCCGCCGAACCCCCCGCCGAAGAAAGCGCTGAACAGGTCGTCGATCGAACCGAATCCCTGGGCCTGGGACTGGTAGCCGCCGGAGCGCAGTCCGTCGTGGCCGAACTGATCGTATGTTTGGCGGCGCTCCTCGTCGGAGAGCACCTCGTAGGCCTCGGCCGCTTCCTTGAACTTCTCTTCGGCGTCCGGGTCGTGGTCGTTGACATCCGGGTGGAGTTCCCGGGCCACCTTGCGGAAGGCCTTCTTGATCTCCGTCTCGGAAGCCTCGCGGGAAACCCCGAGGATCTCGTAGTAGTCGCGTTTTTCGCTCATGCGTCGTAGACGAACTCGAAGTAGCGGGAGAGCTCGCGGGCCGCTTCGCCGACACTGGCGATCGCCCGTTCGTAGTCCATGCGGGTCGGGCCGACCACGCCGACCGAACCGAGGTTGCGGTGGGCCAGGCCGTAGTTGGCGCCGATCACGCTCACCTCCTGCAGTTCCGGCTGCGGGTTCTCCTGCCCGATCCAGAGGAAGACGGAACGCTCGTCGATGGCCGAGCGCATCATCCGCAGCACGGTCGCCTTCTCCTCGAGGGTGTTCATCAAGCGGTCGATGCGCGGCAGGTCGGCGGCCCGGCGCTGGTCGAGCAGGCGCGAGGCGCCGTCGACGTAGAGGGTGCCTTCGGGACTCTGTTCGAGGTCGACCAGGGCCGGCGAGAGTTGCTGGACGAAGGCGGCCTCGACCGGACCGAGGCTGGGGTCGCTCAGCTTGGAGGCGATGCGGCGCGCGCCCAGGTCGATTCCGGCCAGTGACTCGTTCAGGTAGCTCGACGCCCATTCGACCAGCCCGGGGTCTACGGCTGAGCTGAAGGTGAAGGCCCGGCGGGTGACGTCGCCCGCGGACGTGATCACGATCACCATCACGACTTCGGGCTGGAGAAGCAGAGCCTCGACCCGGTGGATCTTCGCCGTGCCGAGCGGCGGCGCGACGACCAAGGCGAGCAGGTCGGTCATCTGGGCCAACGCGGAGGTCGCTTCCTGCATCGCCTCGTCGACCTCGCGCCGCAAGTCGCTCAGGTCCAGGGTGCCCGTGGCACCGCTCCGGGTCACCGCTCGGGATTTCAGCGATTCGACGTATTGCCGGTAACCAAGGTCGGTGGGCACGCGCCCAGCTGAGGTATGGGGATGGGTCAGATACCCGCCGGCTTCCAGCGCCGCAAGCTCCGCCCGCACGGTCGAAGCCCCCCACTCCAACCGCGAATCCTCGGCAATCGCCTTCGAGCCCACGGGCCGGCCGGTCTCGCGATAAGCGTCGACCACCAGCCCAAGGATCAGTTCTTGGCGTTCAGAAAGCATCAGGAACCGCGAATTGTATTTAGCGCCTGTTACGGGCGGGTTCGGCATGGGCGCCGACGACGCAAGAAGTCGCTTCGTGAGACGAATCGTGAATGACTACCGAACGATGCGACTTCGGTTCTTATCTCTGCCGAGGAGGCGGTCATGCCGAACCCGCCCGCCCACCGGAGCTACGGGTAGGAGATGTCGGCGGTGGCGTTGCGGATCACCTGGTTCTCACCCTGGGCGGCGATCAGGTCGAAGGTGACGTCGGAGCCGTCGGACTCGATCACCTCGCCCGATACCTCGATCTCGGTCTCCGGGGCGCTCATCCCGCGGAACTGGACCGAAAGCCGTTTCAGGGCGCGAGGATCTCCACCCGCTTCCTGGGCCGCGGCCTTGGCCACCAGCCCCATCACGTAGAGGCCGTGAAGGATCGTGTTGGGCAGCCCGACCATCTGGGCGAACTCCTTGTCGATGTGGATCGGGTTGAAGTCACCGGAGGCACCGGCGTAGCGGTGCGGCAGGAACTTGTCCGGGGTGACCTTCAGCCCGGCGATCTTCTCGCCTTTTTCCTTCGCGCTCATTCTTCGATCCCCCTGACGATGTTGGTCCAGGTGGCCTTGCAGACGAGGTCACCGTTCTGGTTCTTCGACTCGGTCTCAAAGACGTAGAAGCCCTTGCCGTCCTTGGGGTAGATGTCCTTGCAGGTGGTGGTCGTGGTGATCAGGTCACCGGAGATCACCGGCTCACCCCACTCGAATTCCTGGCCACCGTGGACCATCGCGGCGAAGTTCATCGCCACATCCGGGTCGAAGAGCACCGGGCCCATCGCCCCGGCCGCGTAGACCACCACGAACATCGGCGGCGCGACGATCCCGCGATACCCGGCGGCCTTGGCCGCCTCGGCATCGAAATGGACCGGGTTCTCGATCTCCATCACCTGCGCGTATTCGCGGATCTTTTCCCGGCCTACCTCGTACTCGTAGGCCGGCCAGCTCTTACCAACGGCATCGGTCTTCAGCGCCATGCCGGAAACCTATACCCGAGCGGCTACTCGTCGAGTTCGAGGACGGCCAGGAAGGCTTCTTGGGGCACTTCGACGCGGCCGACGTTCTTCATCCGCTTCTTGCCCTTCTTCTGCTTGTCGAGCAGCTTGTTCTTGCGGGTGACGTCGCCGCCGTAGAGCTTCGCGGTCACGTCCTTGCGGACCGCCTTGACCGTTTCGCGGGCGAGGATGTTCGCCCCGATCGCGGCCTGGACCGGGATGTCGAACTGCTGCCTGGGGATCGTCTTGCGGAGCCGGGAGACCAGCTCCTTGCCCTGGTTGTAGGCGAAATCCTTGTGGGTGATGACCGAGAGCGCGTCCACCCGGTCACCGGCCAGCAGGACGTCGACCTTGACCAGGTCCGAGGCGCGCAGGCCGATCGGCTCGTAGTCGAGCGAGGCGTACCCCCTGGTCGAGGACTTGAGGACGTCGAAGAAGTCGAGCACGATCTCGCCGAGCGGCAGGTCGTAGCGGATCTGGACCCGGGTCGGGCTGAGGTAGTCCATGTCCACGTGGGTGCCGCGACGGGACTGGCAGAGCTCCATCACCGGGCCGACGAACTCGGTCGGGGTGATCACCGTGGCCCTGATGTACGGCTCCTCGATCCGCTCGATCGAGCCGGGATCGGGCATCTGATTCGGGCTCGAGATCTCGGTCATGTTGCCGTCCGTCGTGTGGACCTCGTATCGCACGGTCGGGCTGGTGGCCATCAGCTCCAGGCCGTACTCGCGTTCCAGCCGTTCCCGCACGATCTCCATGTGGAGCAGGCCGAGGAAGCCGCAACGGAAGCCGAACCCGAGCGCCTCCGAGGTCTCCGGCTCCCAGGAGAGCGCGGCGTCGTTGAGGCCCATCTTGTCGAGGGCGTCGCGCAGGTCCTCGTAGCGGTCGGTGTCGATCGGGAAGAGCCCGCAGAAGACCATCGGCTTGACCTCGCGGTAGCCGGCCAGCGCCTCGGCGGCGGGATTCTCCAGGTTGGTGAGCGTGTCACCGACCCGTAGCTTCGAGACGTCCTTGATCCCGGTGATCACGTAACCGACCTCGCCGGTGCCGATCCCGTCCACCGGAGTCATCACCGGGCGGAAGAAGCCGATGTCATCGAGTTCGGCCTCGGTGCCGTTCTGCATCGCCAGCACCTTCCCGTGCTTCTTGAAGCTGCCGTCGACCATTCGCACATAGGCGATCACGCCGCGGTACTGGTCGAACTCGGAATCGAAGATCAGGGCACGGGCCGGCGCTTTCGGCTCGCCTTCCGGAGGTGGGATCCGGTCGACCACCGCCTCGAGCACGTCGATAACGCCTTCCCCGGTCTTGGCCGAGATGCGGAGGATGTCGTCGGGATCGACCCCGATCAGGTCGGAGACCTCGGCCGCGACCCGGTCCGGCTCGGCCCCCGGCAGGTCGACCTTGTTGAGAACGGGGATCAGTTCGAGACCGTTCTCGATCGCCAGGTAGGTGTTGGCCACGGTCTGGGCCTCGACGCCTTGGGCCGCGTCAACGACCAGTAGGGCGCCCTCGCAGGCCGCCAGCGAGCGGGAAACCTCGTAAGAGAAGTCGACGTGGCCCGGGGTGTCGATCAGGTGCAGGTGGTAGGTCACGCCGTCCGAGGCGGTGAACTCGACCCGTACCGCCTGGGCCTTGATCGTGATCCCGCGCTCGCGTTCGAGATCCATCGAGTCCAGCACCTGGGCCTGCATCTTGAGCGGGTCCACGGCCTTGGTCAGTTCGAGGATGCGGTCGGCCAGGGTCGATTTCCCATGGTCGATGTGGGCGATGATCGAGAAGTTGCGAATCAGTTCCATGCGGGACAGAGCAGTATGCCTAGTTGGCGGCGCATGAGGCCCGCGACAGGGGGCCGTTCAACCGCAGAACCGCTCCCCCGTCGACCCGGATCACATCCTCGACTGCCGGATCGCTCGATATCCAGGTCAATTCACGTGGTTGGGCCAGCTTCTGGCCTTCGCGGTCGAGGGTCAGGACGAGGTAGTCGTATCCCCCGGAGTTGGTCGCTTCGATGAAGTCGCGGCAGTTCTCAGCCTCGACGAAGCCGGCATGCGGCTTCTTGATGCCGATGTACTGGACATCGTTGTCCAGGTCCTCGCCCCAGAGGGGATATTGGCGGGTCGCGTTGGTACCGATCTTGGCACCCGATTCGCCATTCGCCCAGACGTAGGCCTCGGACAGCGCCGGGATCGTGAAATCCGGCGAGGCGTAGCGGTGGTCGAAGTAGTAACGCTGGACTCCCTGACCGCAGAGGATCAGGAAGACGACCGCCGCGCCGGCAACCCCGACCAATGCCCAGCGGGTCGAGCGACCGGCGATGCGGTGTTGCTTCGAGCGGACTCTCCAAACCCCCAGCCCGACCAGGCAACACAGCCAGGAGAAGAAACCCGCCGTGAAGGCCAGCAGCCACTCCTTCAGATCCCATTCGTGGCCGAAGGCGATCGTCACCGGCGCCAGGATCAGCAGCAGTCCGGTGACCAGCCAGCGGGCCTGGCCGCCGCGCTGGCCGACGCCGCTGCCCAGCAGGGCCAGGCAAACGGCAAGGGCCGGTGCCAGGTACCGCAGGCCGGAGACGAACCCGTTCGGCTCCCCGGCCGGGCCCGAGGCCGAGGTCGGGGCGACCAGCCAGGCAAGGACCAGGGCCAGGCCGACCGCCGCCCCGGTCCGCCGGGCCGGCCCCGACTTGCGGTCGAGGCAGAGCACCAGGCCGGCGACCGCAAGGATCCCGAGCAGGACCCAGCCGCTGCCGAACCCGTCCCCGAAGCCGGGCAGGAACCAGTGGCGGATCACGTCGGTGTCGGTCAGGTAGCCCCAGACCGAACCGGCGTCCCGCCCGCCCACGTCCTGGTTCGGGCCGGGCAGGGAAAGCGGCCCGATGTGGTTGATCCAAGGCAGCGGGTTGCCGGCGTTCACGAGGTTTCGCAGGTACCAGTAGCCGCCGCCCAGGAGCAGGGCGCCGCAGCCGGCCAACCCGTTGCGCAGTCGCCGTGAAGGTTCGGTCAGGACCACGATTCCGGCCAGCAGGACCAGGGCCGCGGGGATGAAGTTCACCTTGGTCCCGGCAGCCAGCCCGGCGGCCAAGGTGACGACCAGGGCCGGCCCGAGGGTGATCCGGCGCCCGCCGGCCGCCGCGTTGACCATCACGGCCAGGGCGGCCAGCAGGAAGAAGGTGCCGACCATGTCGTTGCGGGCCTCGCCGGCCTGGTCGGCCATCGCCGTCGAGCCGAGCACCAGGGCAACCCCGGCCAGCGAGACCGGAGCCGCGCCGTAGGGACGGCCTATGCACCAGGCAGCGACCAGGCAGCCGCCGAACCAGCCGAGGTTGAGGAAGATCGAAAGCAGGTCCGTCCCGAAGGCCATCATCCCCAGCGAGTGGATGACCTCGGAGTTCTGCGGATAGAACCAACTGAGGAATTGAGGCGCCAGGTAATGGAGACTCCAGGTGTCGCCGTTGAGGGCGATCCCGGCGGCGAAGGGACCGTGGTACCAGGTGGAATCGAAACCGGTCATACTGGTGCCGAGGCGGATCGAGACGCCGGCCACGAAGGCGCCGAGGGCGCCGGCGGCGATTGCGGTCCCGACCGCGGTCAGGCCCGGCGAGGCCGGAACCGACACCAGCCCGGGCCTGGCCCGGGCGGCCGGCAGGCTTTCCCGCCAACGCCACAGGGCGGCCGCGACAACCACCGAGAGGAGGAGCCAGCTCCAGCCGGTCAGCAGGCCGAAGGTGCCCAGGACCAGGGCCGGGCCGATCGCCGCCCCGACCGCGAGCAGGCCGGTCGCGACCCAGGCCACCGGCCCGTCCCATCCCGGCAGCAGCCGCGAACGCAAGACACACCCGGAAACCAGGATGCAGGCGAGGCCGGCCAGGCTGGCGAGACAGCCGACCAGGTACGCGCCGAAGCTCACGAGCGCCGCCGGACCAGTGCCGCGATCTGGTCGAGCTCGGGCACCCGCAACAGCTGGCAGACGGCGACGTAGGCGATCCCGCCCAGACCGAGCCCCGCCCCGAGCGAGATGACCTGGCCGGCCAGCCCGCGGCCGAGCGCCTCGTCGAGCAGATCCCAGATCTCGTAGGAAACGCCGGCCAGGACGACGGAGGCGATCAGGATGCGGCCGCAGGAGAAGAGGAATCGGCCGAACTCGATCCCGCCGAGCCGGGTCCTCAGCATCACGGTCTGGATCGTGACCGACACCGCGGTGGCGATCGCGGTGGCGGCGACGATGCCGGCCACCCCGAACGGCTTGTAGAGAAGGAAGGAACCGATCGCGGTAACGGCCAGGTTGGCACCGGAGATCCAGGTCGGTATCCAGGGCTTCTGCAGGCCGAAGAAGGTCCGGCTGAGCAGCAGGTACATGCCGTTGGTCGGCAGCGAAAAAGCGAACCAGAAGAGCGCGGTCGCCACGACCTGGGTCTCGGCCGCGTCGAACTCGCCGCGCTGGTAGACCAGCCGGATCATCGGCTCGCTCAAGACCAGGATCGACGCCGAGGCGGGGATCAGCACGAAGATGATCTGGCGCATCCCCTTGGCCAAGGTGGTCCTGAGCGAATCGAAGTCCTTGCGGCTGGCGAACCGGGCCAGGGTCGGGAAGAGCACGGTCGCGATCGCGACCGAGAAGATGCCCTGTGGCAACTGGTAGATGCGGAAGGCTTTGTCGATCGCCGCCGGCGCCTCGTCGTTGACCAGCGAACCGAAGAAGCTGTTGACCAGCAGGTTGAAGTTGATCAGGCCGAGGCTGAGCGTGACCGGGATCATCAGCAGCAGCACGCGCCGCACGTTCGGGTCCTTGAAATCGACCTTGAAGGTGAACTTGAACGGGGTGTTTTTCAGGTCCCAGGTCGGGATCAGGAGCTGGACCACAGTGCCGGCCACGACCCCGATCGCGTAGGCGTAGATCTGCTTGTCCTCAGGGAACAGCGGGACCGCCGCGATCACCACGGCGATGATCGTCAGGTTCCAGAACAGAGGCGAGATCGCGAAGGCGCCGAAGCGGTCGTAACTGTTGAGGATGCCGACCACGACACCGGTCACCCCGAGCAGGATCAGGATCGGGAAGAGGATCTGCGAGAGGACGACCATCAGGTCCTCGGTCGCGGCCGAGAAACCGGGGGCGAAGATCGGCATGACCAGGCCGGCCGCGAGGATGAAGAAGGCGGTGATCGCGCCCAGCACCATGGTCACCAGCAGGAGCAGGGTCGAGGCCATGCGGAAGGCCTCGCGGTACTTGCCCTTCTCGATCTGCTCGGTGAAGATCGGCACGAAGGCTGGCTGCAGGGCGGCGTCGGCGAAGAGGGCCCGGATCAGGTTCGGCACCTGGAAGGCGACCGTGAAGGCCGACATCGGGCCGCTGATCCCGAAGTAGCTTGCGGCGACCACCTCGCGGACCAGCCCTGCCACCCGGGAGGCGGCGGTGGCGATCGAGAAGAAGGCGGTCGAGCGGGCCAGCTTGCCCGGCTTGGCCGCTTTCGCGGGGCCGGCCGGGTGGGGCACCTCGACGGACCGACGAGCATCGCCGCCCCGCGTGGGTTCCCGCAGGACCGAGTCGCCCTGTGGCTTTTCAAGGAACGGCACCGGCGCGGATGCACCGCCTTCCTCGGAGATGCTGGCGGCGGTTTCGACCAACGCCTCCTCCCGGCTCGCCACGGGATCCGGTTCGCGAACCGGCTGCCTGGCCACGTTCTCGGCCTTTTCACTGGCCGAACGGATCGCTTCTTCCGCCGCGCGGGCGGCGGCTTCGAAGGGGTCGAGTTGGGGGTCAGAGGACGCGCTCAAGCTGGCAACGGTATAGTCGCTGGCCGCTCGTCGGCGGCGATCCTCCGCGAGCAACACCAATCAATCATGGCCAACATAGCCTCACAGAAAAAGAGAATCCTTCGCACCGAGCGTGAGCGCGTCGAGAACCGGCGGCTTACTTCTGCGATCAAGACTTACTTCAACCGCCTCGAGAAGGCCGCTGAAGGTGACGACGCCGACGCGGTCAAGGCCGAGCATCGCGCTCTGGTCTCCCGCATCGACAAGGCGGTCCAGAAGGGCGCGATCCATCGCAACAACGGCGCCCGGAAGAAGGCTCGCGCTTCGCGCATCGCTTCTTCCTCTTAACTGCAAGTCGGGCGGGTCCGACCCGCCCTCCCAGTTGAACCCGCCGGCCCACAGCGACAAATGATGGATGGGCCGGCTCTGCTGGAAGAGTCTCCGCATTGCCTACTCGGTAGCAGCCAGCAGGGCGAGATCCAGGGCCAGTTCGTCTGGGTATTCGGCGCCTCCGCGGGTCCAGACTTCTAGGTCGGCCATCGCGATTGCCGCGTTGCGCATCGCTTCGACCGTGGTACCAGAGAGTGAGTTGATCAGCCGTCGGGCGACGAACGGCGGCACCCCCAGCTCCCTTTCGAGCCGGGACGGGTCGGCCCCGTCCTCGAGCTTGACCAAGGCCTTGTGGGCCCGTCGGATCGAGGTCGTGGTTGTGTAGACCGTGCTGCCGGCGGTCGCGCCCTGGGCGAGCAGTTTCTCGGCCACGGCAATCATGTCTCCCCGCTCACCCGAGATCACCGCATCTCCGAGCGCGAAGCTGCTGGTCTCGGAGGTGTCGGCGACCATCTCCTCCAGGTCTTCGACGTCGACCATGCCCCCCGGCCCGGCCCAGAGTGCCAGCCGGTCCAGTTCTGCGCCCAGCCGGGGCAGGCTTTCGCCCATCCGGGCGATCATGAACCGAGCCGCCTCCGGGGTGAGTTCGAACTCCCGGGCTGCCGCGCCTTCGATCAGGTAGACCGGCAACCGGGCGCCCTCGGGCGCCTCGTAGTTGAGGGTCTCGCCGCCGATCTTCTTCACCGCATCAGCGATCCCGGCCGGCACCTTGCCCCTGGCGATCAGCACCACCGTGGTTTCCTCCGACGCGGCGAGCAACGCTTCGGCGACCGCGGCCGCTTGGTTCTTGCCCCACTTCTCGATCGGGTCGGCCAGCAGGTAACGCCGTCCCGGCATCAGCGAAAGGGCACCGATCGATGCCGCCAAGCCCTCCGCGTCGGGGCTGCCTCGACCATCGGCCGGCTCGAATACTTCGAGGCCGCCTACCCCGCTTTCGTTCTCGGCCCGCTGCCGCAGCCGCGTACGCGCCTGGTCGATCTTGGCGCTGTCACTGCCGTGGATGAGATAGGCGGGCTTCACGTATCCATTCTCGCCGATCGGTCGGCGGAGCCGCCCGACCGTCACTCGCCGGTCTCCACTCGCCAGGAGTTGCCGTCGAGGACGATCGAGATGGTGCCGTCCTGGTCTGTGCGGCGGGTTTCGACCCGGTCGGCCGAGAGTTCGTTCAGGACATCCGGCACCGGGTGTCCGTAGCGGTTCCCTTCGCCGACCGAGATCACCGCCAGGCGGGGATGTGATTCGTCGAGCAGTTCGGGCAGGCCGGCGTCTTCGCTGCCGTGGTGCGAGACCTTGAGCACATCGATCGGTCCCGGGTGCATCGGCACCGATTCGGCTTCGGCGTCGCCGGTCAGCAGCATGCGGAAGTTCCGCCAGCGGAGGAGGGCGACGATCGAGCGGAGGTTGGTCTCGGCCTCGTCGGCAGCCGCCGGGGCCGGATCCTCCTCGGGCGGCGGCCAGAGGATCTCCAGGCTCAGGTTGCCGTCGCTGACCTTTTCACCTGCCGCCACCCGGTCGAGTTTCGCGCCGGATCGCCGGGCCAGGGCAAGGAGTTCGGGCGGTGCTCGGTCGAAGAGGAAGCGGTCGGCCGGGATCCGCCCGAAGAGGTCGAGCAGGCCACCGTAATGGTCGAGGTCGGGGTGGGTCAGCAGCGCCGCGGCAAGGTGGTCTACGTCGGCGGATTCGAGTGCCCCGGCCAGGTCGCCGCCGGGCGGGCCACCGTCGATCAGGATCGGATCGGCTTCCGCCGGCCGAATCAGGATCGCGTCACCCTGGCCGATGTCCAGCACCTCCACCCTCGCCCCGCCCGGCGGTGGCGCATCGAGGTGGCGGCGACCACCGCCGACCAGACCGGGCAGAAGCAGGACCGCGGCCAGCAGTACGAGCACCGCGCCGGGGATCCAGCGACTCGGCCTTACCGGTACCGACGAAGTCCGCCAAAGGCGCAGGACCACGAGGACCGCGCCGGCCAGGAGAGCCGTGACCAGTACCAGGGTCTGGACGCTGCCGATCCGGAGTACGACCACCGCCCAGCCGGGACGGCCGAACCATGCGGCCACCTGGGCGATCCAGGCCAGGCAGACCGAGCCGGCCAGGTTGAAGGGGGCCGCCAGCACGGGGCTGACCTGGCCGACCGCGACCGCGATCATTCCCAGCCACATCGAGGGCGCCACGGCCGGCATCGCCGCCAGGTTGGCGGCCAGGGTGCCGACCGGCAGCTGCTCGAAATGGAAGACGACGAGTGGCGCGGTGGCCACGGTCGCGGCCAGCGTCACCGCTATCCCCTCGGCCAGGGCATGCCTCCACCCGGCCTCACCAATCATCGACCCGATCCGGAGCTGAAACGGCCGGGCCAGCAGCATGATCCCCACCACGGCCGCGAAACTGAGCTGCCAGCCGATGTCCGCGGTGGACCGGGGGTTGAGCGCCAAGGTGACCAGAGCGGCCAGGGCGAGGGCATAGACGCGCGAGGGAGCCCGGCTCGCCCCTGCCGCGACCAGCCCGGCGATGCCCATAACCCCGGCCCGCTGGATCGAAGGCCCACCCCCGGCCAGGGGAACGTACAAGAGGACCAGGACCGCGATCGCCAGCAGCCGGGCCCGCGGGCCGAACCCGAGCAGGGCGAGCAGCGGCATCGCCAACAGCGCCAGCAGAACCACGTTCTGCCCCGACACGGCCAACAGGTGGGTCAGCCCGGAGTTGCGGAAGTCGTCAACGGTGCCTGGGTCGACGTCGCCGTCGTCGCCGAGGACGAAGCCACGCGAGAGCGCCGCCTCACGCTCTGGGACGGCTACCGCGAGCACCGCGAAGGCCCGGTTGCGCAACCGGTCGACCACCCCGGCGACTCCGCCTCGAGCCGTGCCGTTCGGGCGCAGCCGGTCAGCCCGCAACACCATCGCCACTCCCTTTGTCCGCAGGTTGCCCCGCATCCAGTCCGGGGCGGGTTCGAGCCGGCCGTGGACCTCCATTCCAATGCCCGGCACGATCCCTTCGGCCCGCCCCGAGGGAACCTCGACCAAAACCCTTCCCCGCCCCGAATCGAAGGTGAAGCGGGCCGTTCCCTTCGATTCGGATGGCGACTCGATCGCAAATCCGGACAGGACCGCCGGCCCCGGCTCGGCCCTCAGGGCACCGGCATCGATCGCCGTCAGCCTCGCCTCTCCGACCAGCATCCCCGCCAGGGTCGCGGCGAGGGCGACCAGTACCAGCGAGCCGCCACGGAGACGGCCTCGGTCGACGAACAGCGCTGCGGCCAGGACCAGGGCCACCACGGGTTTGAGCCAGCCCCCGCCCGCCGGCGAGAGCGGCGAGAAGGCCAACCCGATCGCCCCACCCACCGCGACGGACAGCCGCCAGTCGGCGGCGATTCTCACGGCGTCAGCGCCGCCCGTAGCGATTCCATGGTCGCCGGGCCGATGCCACTGATCTGGTCGAGCTCATCGACCGAACCGAGCCCGCCCTGCGAGTCCCGGAACTCGAGGATCTTCTGCGCCGTGACCGGCCCGATCCCCTCGATCTCTTCTAGCTGCTCCTGGGTCGCGGTGCCGAGACTCACCGGAGCCTGGAGTCCGGCGCCGGCCGTCGCCCCGCTCCTCGACGACGAGGCCATTGACGCGCCGACCCCTGAGGGGACCACGACCTGCTGGCCGTCGCTCAGGGTCGCGGCCCGGTTGATCGCACCGACCATCGCCTGTTTCGTGACCCCGCCCGCCCTGGCGATCGCGTCGATCACCCGGGCGCCCTGGCCGAACCGGTAGACGCCCGGCTTTCGTACCGCCCCGGCGACGTCGACGATCAGTTTGCGACTGCCGCCGCTGACCTGGAAGCTTCCTTCTGCCGTCGAAGTCCCGCCTCCGTCGTCACCGGGGTCGGATGCCCCGGCGGCGCTCCCCGCACCTGCCCCGAAAGCCTCGGACTTGGACTTTTCGCCGTGGATCGAGTTCAGCCCGACCAGGACCAGCACCGCGCCGACGGCGAGGTAGACGAGCAGTTGTCCGTTGATCCGGGGCATGCCCCGAAAATGCCACGAAAAACCTCACACGTGGCTCTACAGGTGCAACGATTCTGTGACGTCAGCGCCTGGAACGGTCCCGCTAGCCGAGCTACGTTCGACTTACTAGGCCATAGCACTAGTAAATCGAACCTATTTCCTCCGCTGGCCTAGCCGGGCTTGACGACCAGGTTGACCAGCTTGCCGGGGACCACGATCTCCTTGACGATCGTCATCCCTTCGAGGTGGCGGGCGACGTTCTCGGCCGCCTTGGCCGCCGCGAGGATCTCCTCTTCCGGGGCGCCGTCGGCGACCTCTATCCGGTCGCGGACCTTGCCGCCGACCTGGACCACGATGGTCACCGTTTCGGACTTCAGCATCTCCGGGTCGGCCTCGGGCCAGGCGGACTCCCAGACCCGCCGGCCTGTCACCTGCTCGAAGACCTCGGCCGCGAGGTGCGGGGCGAAGGGCTGGATCAGCGAAGCTGCGGTCGCGGTCGCGAAGCGCACCGCCTCGGCCTCGTCGCCACCGGCCGCAAGCAGACCGTCCTTGACCCGGTAGATCTCGTTGACCAGCTCCATCACCGCGGCGATCACCGTGTTGAACTGGAAGCCGCGGTTGAAGTCCGAGGTTACCTTCTCGATCGCCCAGTGGGCCTTGGCCCCGACCTCGCGGGCCGGACCGTCAAGACCGTCGGGCAGGGCTGCCGCTGCCGGTTGGCCGGTCGCGGCCAGTTCCTCGCCGAGGCGCCAGAGCCGGGCCAGGAAGCGGTGGACGCCTTCCACCCCTTCGTCGGTCCAGTCGCCGGAACGCTCCGGCGGGCCCATGAAGCAGACATAGGTGCGGGCGGCGTCGGCCCCGTGGCGGGCGACGATCTCGGAGGGGCTGACCGTGTTGCCCTTCGACTTCGACATCTTCGCCCCGTCGCGGGTGATCATCCCCTGCGTGAAGAGGTTGGCGAAGGGCTCGACCACGCCGACGTGGTCCATGTCCTTGAGCGCCTTGGTGAAGAAGCGGGCGTACATCAGGTGCAGGATCGCGTGCTCGACTCCCCCGATGTACTGGTCGACCGGCATCCAATGATCCGCGGCCGCCCGCTCCCAGGCGGCCTCAGAGTTCTTGGAATCGAGGTAGCGCAGGAAGTACCAGGAGGAGTCGACGAAGGTGTCCATGGTGTCGGTCTCGCGTTCGGCTGCGCCGCCGCAGTTCGGGCAGGTCGTCTCGACCCAGTCGGTGGCCGCCGCCAGCGGGCTCTTGCCCTTCGGGGCGTAGTCGTCGATCTCCGGCAGCCGGACCGGCAACTGGTCCTCGGGCACGGGCACCATCCCGCACTCGTCGCAGTAGACGATCGGGATCGGGGCGCCCCAGTAGCGCTGGCGGGAGACCAGCCAGTCGCGCAGCCGGAAGTTGACCGCGGCCTCGCCGCGGCCCTCCAGCTTGAGCCAATCGACGATCTCGGCGTAGGCCTCGCGGTTGTTCATACCGTCGAAGCGGCCGGAGCCGGTCATCGGACCGTCGCCGCTGTAGGGCAGTCCGTGCTCGTCTCCCCCGTCCTCGGGCTCGCCTTCGATCACCCGCTTGACCGGCAGGTCGAACACCTGCGCGAACTCGTAGTCGCGCTGGTCGTGACCGGGCACGGCCATGATCGCGCCGGTGCCGTAGTCCATCAGCACGTAGTCGGCGACGAACATCGGGATCTCCTCGCCGTTGACCGGATTGGTCACGGTGCGGCCGAGCGGCACGCCCGTCTTCGGCCTTGCCTCGTCCCCGCGTTCGGCGACCGAGGCCCGGCCGACGCTGTTCACGTACTCGCGAACCTCATCCTCGACCTCGGTGCCTTCGATCAGCTGGTCGAGATAGGGATGCTCGGGCGCCATCACGAAGAAGGTCGCGCCGAAAAGGGTGTCGGGCCGGGTCGTGAAGACCGGGAAGTCGAGGTTGGCCGAATCGCAGCGGAAGGTGACTTCGGCACCCTCGGAACGGCCGATCCAGTTCTTCTGCATGGTGATCACATGCGGTGGCCAGGACTCCAGCTCGTCGAAGTCGTCGAGCAGTTGCTGCGCGTATTCGGTGGTCTTGAAGAACCACTGCCTCAGGTTGCGGGTCTCGACCTCGGTGCCGCAGCGTTCGCAGCGGCCGTCGACGACCTGCTCGTTGGCCAGCACGGTCGCGTCCTTCGGGCACCACTGGACCGGCGCCTGTGTGCGGTAGGCGAGGCCGCGCTCGAAGAGCTGGAGGAAGATCCATTGGGTCCAGCGGTAGTACTCGGGGGTGTGCGTCGCGAGCTCCCGGGACCAGTCGATCGAGACTCCCCAATCGGCGAACTGCTTGCGGAAGGAGGCGATCGAGCGTTCGGTCGCGACCAGCGGCGGCTCGCCGGTCTTGATCGCGTTGTTCTCGGCCGGCAGCCCGAAGGAGTCGAAGCCCATCGGGTGGATCACTTCGAAGCCGTTGCGGCGCCGGAAATGGGCGATCGCATCGCCGAGCGAGTAGCACTTGAGGTGGCCGACATGGGGCTCGCCAGAGGGGTAGGGCAGCATCTCGAGCACGTAGCTCTTGGGCTTCTCCGGATCGAAACCCTCCTGGCCCGGATTCGGCACCTCCCAGGTGCCTTCATCAGCCCAGACCTGCTGCCACTTGCCCTCGATCGCCCGAGGCTCGTACCGACTCATGGCGCCGAGTCTATTTCGACGGCAACGACATTGAAGTTCTCAGTCGTATCGACCGAAAACTTCAAGGTCGATGCCGCGAGCCCCGGTCAGCCGGCTACGGGCGCCACTGGCTGACGTCGGGGATCGGCCGGAGGTTCGGCTCGACCTGCTCCCGGACCGCCTCGAAGTCGGGCGGCAGCGAGAGCCGCTCGCCGAGGTGTTCCGGATCCTCGTCCGTGGCGAAGCCGGGCCCGATCGTGGCGATCTCGAACAGGATGCCGCCCGGTTCACGGAAATAGAGAGCCTTGAAGTAGAAGCGGTCGATCACCGGGGTGATGTAGAGCCCGGTCGCCGCCACTTTTTCGCGCCAATCGGAATGCTCGTCCAGCGGCGAGGCCCAGGCGATGTGATGGACCGTCCCCGCCCCGGGGATCGCCCGCTCGGCCGGCGGCTCGTCGAGGAAGTAGAAGCCGTTGCGGGCCTCGAACCCCTCCCCCGCCTGGCCGCTCAGGTGCCACCGGTCGTCGCCCTCGTCCTCGAAACCGAGCACCAGCCCCAGCACCTGACGGGTCACTTCCGGGTTGCCGGAGAAGGCGCGGGCACCATGGAATCCCTGGATCGCATGCTCGGCCGGAACCTCGGCGTGGGCCGCGACCAGCGGCGCGTCGGGGCCATCGTAGACCAGGATCTCGTGGGTCAGGCCCTCTGGATCCTGGAACATCAGGGTGTCACCGTCGCCGGTCGGCCCGACCCCGTAGAACTCCGCGCCTTCATCGGCCGACCGCATGGTTTCGACCCCTGCCGCAGCGAGCCGATCGGCCCAGTAATCGAGCGATTCGGACGAACCGACCCGCCAGAGGATCCGGTGGATCATCCCGGCGCCCGCCCGACCCTCGCGTGAACCCGGGTACTCGAAAAAGGTGAGGTCGAAACCCGGGCTGCCCTTCTCGTCCCCGTAGAAGAGATGGTAGACCGAGGGATCGTCCTGGTTGACCGTCTTCTTGACCAGCCGCATGCCGAGCAGGCCTGCGTAGAACTCGACGTTGCCGGGCGCATCGCCTGTGATGCAGCTGATGTGGTGGACGCCGTTGAGGGTGAGTTCGCTCATGGGTTCACGATACCCAGGCGACATCACCGGTCCGGGATAGCATCCGGGGCATGGGAATCCTTGAAGCCTCACGTACCGTCGAGATCGACGCGCCCAAGTCCGATTGCTACGCGATCATCGCCGACCTGCCTTCGACCCCGGAGTGGCAGGAGTCGATGAACTCGCTCGAGGTTCTCGAAACGGACGGCGAGGGGCGGGCCACCCTGGTCGAGATCAAGTCCGACGCCAAGGTGCGGGAAGTCACCTCGAGGGTCGCTTTCGAGTACCAGCCGGAGGACGGCATGACCTGGGAGCAGACCAAGGGCGACCTCAAGTCGATGACCGGCAGCTGGGTGCTGGAGGACCTGGGCGACGGAAAGACCCGGGCCATCTACTCGCTGAAGGGCGACACCGGACGCATGCTGGGGCTGCTGATCAAGGGTCCAGTCCAGGACAAGCTGAAGGAATGGCTGACCAAGGACGCGGCCGAGGGCCTCAAGGAACGCGCCGAAGGCTGAACGCCAAGGCGCCGGTTCAGATCGCCGGCACCTGCTGCGTGATGCAGTGGATGCCGCCCCCGCCCAGGGCGAGGGTGCGTCCGTCGATGCCGACCGCTTCACGGCCCGGGTATAGCCGCGCCAACATTTCCAGCGCCTGGGCATCCATGTCTGGGTCGATGCCGCTGACCGGGACGATCAAGGCTCCGTTGGCGACGTAGAAGTTGGTGTACGGGACCACGATCGATTCGCCGTCCCGTTCGATCCGCGGCAACAGGTCCAGCTCGACCACCTCGACCCCGGCGTCGCTCAGGATCCGCAGGTTGGCCTGGGCATTCTCGAAGTTCGGGTCTCCCTCCGGCGCCGTCTGGAGCAGCGCCTTGCCGGACTCGTAGAAGGCGCAAATGTTGTCGACGTGGCCGTCGGTGTCGCCGTCCTCGACCAGTCCCTGGCGGAGCCAGATGAACTGGTCGATGCCGAGCTTCTCCGCCAGTTCGGCGGCGATCGCGTCACGGTCCAGACCCGGGTTCCGGGTCGGGTCGAGCAGGCACTGCTCGGTCGTGGCCAGGATCCCCTCGCCGTTGACCGCGATCGAGCCGCCCTCCAGCACCAGGTCGGAAGGGATCCGCTCGATCCCGAGGTGTTCGAGGATGCGCCGGGAGATCGCAGCATCCGCGTCGTAGGGCGTGAAGGCCTCGCCCCAGGCGTTGAAGACGAAATCCACCCCGGCCCGCTTCCCCTCGCCGGTGACGAAGATCGGGCCGGAATCGCGCAGCCAGGAATCGTCGATCGACGCCTCGAATATCTCGACGTTCTCGGCCGGCACCCGGTTCCGGGCGTCGGCCGCGTGTTCCGGGGCAACCACGAGCAGCACCGGTTCGAACTCGCTGATCGCCGCGACCACCTCGGCGTGGGTGTCACGTGCCTCGTCGATCGTCGTCCCCCGCCAAGCCTCTTCACGCTGGGGCCAGGCGACCAGGGTCATCTCGTGGGGCGTCCATTCAGCGGGCATCCGGAGGTCGCTCATGTGGCGAGTGTATCCCCAGTTCGCTTGTCTGCTTCCGGGCCGCCGGGTAGGCTCGCCTGACCGACCTCCACCTACCGATCACTGGGAGACCCATGGAAGCCTTGACCCCGCGCTTCACGCGCCGACTCGCACTCGCATTGACCGCCGCCCTGCTGGCCTTGGCCCTGATCGCCGGCCCGTCCCAGCTCGTCAACCAGGCACCCGCCGCCAAGGCCAAGTCGGGCGTGCTCAGAGGGTGGCCGTCCAAGCAGCGGATGGCGACCGAGTTCCTGCGGTTGCTCAAGAACGAGGACACCGCGGGCCTCAAGCGCTTCCTCGACCCGGCCTTCCTGCTCCAGCGCGGTGACGGCAGCTACCTGAACAAGTCCGAGTACCTGAAGGATCCCTCCGAGGTCGCCGCCTTCAAGGTGAAGGACATCGTCGCCACCCACCACGGTGACGTGCGGGTCTTCCGCTTCGACGCGAAGACCGACCAGATCGTCAACGGCAATCAGGTCCCGGGGGTCTGGATCCCTCGCCTCTCGACCTTCAAGAAGACCGGCAAGGTCTGGCGCCTGATCTCCCACGCCAACTTCCTGCCCCCGCCCACCTCGTAGAGCCAAAAACAAAGACCCCGCCTTGGCGGGGTCTTTTTCATGGAGCTACCCGGGATCGAACCGGGGACCTCTTGCATGCCATGCAAGCGCTCTGCCAGCTGAGCTATAGCCCCTCAAGGGACGAAGAATCTTACCGAGATCAGGCGGCCGAGGCTGACTTGTCGTCGGCGTGGTCGAGACCGAGCTCCACGCGTGGAGCTTCGTGCCAGAGGTCTTCGAGGTCGTAGCGGCTGCGGGCCTCCTCGGTGAAGATGTGGAGGACGCAGTCGAGGTAATCGAGCACGGTCCAGCCGACGTCACCGGAACGGTCCGGGTTGACGGGCAGGAGCGAGCGCTCATGCTTGAGTCGCAGGTGGACCTCGTCGGCGATCGCCTCGGCCTGCCGCTCGTTGCGGGCCGTGCAGATCACGAGGTAGTCGGTGTAGGTGACCAGCTCGCGCATGTCGAGACAGACGATGTCCTCGCCGAGCTTCTCATCCACCAGCCGGGCGATGTCCCGGCTCAGGTCTTCACTGCTAGCTGCCATACAGATCTTCATTGTCGATCATTTCCGCCACCTCATGCGGTACCAGATGTTTCCAGGGACGATTCGAAGCGACCCTTTCCCTGACCAGGGTCGAGGAAATCTCGACTCGGGGCATCTCGAAGAACTCGAGACGGTCGACCGCGCCGAGGCTTTCGAATGCCTCGGTGACTGCCTGCCGCGCGACATCGGAGCGGGGCGCGACCGCAAATTTGGCCAGCTCCAGAACCCGCTCCGGGCGGTGCCATCCCCCCACCCCGAGCGCGGCGTCCGAGCCGGCGAGGAAGTAGATCTGGCTGTCCGGGTTCAGGGATCGGATCTCTTCAAGGGTGTCACATGTGTAGGACGGACCCTCCCGTTCCACCTCGGCAGCCGAGACCTCGAGGCCCTCTTCGGAGCCGAAGGCCGCCTCGGCCAGGGCCATCCGCACCGGTGCCGGCGGCGAACCGGACGTGTCCTTGTGCCAGGCCTCACCGGTCGGCACGACGATGGTCCGTTCCAGGCCCAGCCGCCAGCCGGCTTCGGCCAGCAGCACCTCGTGGCCCAGGGTCGGCGGGTTGAAGGAGGATCCGAAGACCCCGATCCTGGAACCCGCATCCACGTCAGCCGCGGACCTGTCCTTCGCCGCGGACCACGTACTTGATCGTGGTCAGCTCCCGCAGGCCGACCGGGCCGCGGGCGTGGAGCTTCTGGGTGGAGACGCCGATCTCGGCGCCCATGCCGTACTCGAACCCGTCGGTGAAACGGGTCGATGCGTTGACGTAGACCGCCGCCGAATCGACGCCCTGGGCGAAGAGGTCCCCGGCCTGGGTGTTGTCGGTGACGATCGCGTCGGAATGGCCGCTGCCGTGGCGGTTGATGTGCTCGATCGCCTCTTCGAGGCCGTCGACCACCCGCACCGCCAGTTTCAGGTCGAGGTACTCGGTGTCCCAGTCCTCGGCCGTTGCCGCGCCGACCGCGGTCTCACCGGCGTTCTCGCGGGCCGCCTCGTCGCCGACCAACTCCACCCCGCCCTCGGCCAGTTCGGCCAGAGCCGGGGGCAGGAAGGCGGCGGCGACCTCGGAATCGACCAGCAGCGTTTCCGCCGCGTTGCAGACGCCGGGGCGTTGGACCTTCGCGTTGTAGGCGACCGCCCGGGCCATCTCCAGGTTGGCGTCGGAGTGGACGTAGACGTGGCAGATCCCGGCCGCGGCGAAGATCACCGGCACGGTCGCAACCTCTTCCAGGGTCTTCTTCAAGCCTTCCCCGCCGCGCGGGATCAGGAGGTCGACGACCCCGTCCTGAGTGGCCAGGTCGGCGATCGACTCGCGGCCGCCGCCGACCGACATCACCACCCCGTTCTCGGGCAGCGCGGCTTCGGCCAGCCCGGCCCGGACCACCTCGGCCAGGGCCGTGTTGGTGCGTTCGGCGTAGCTGGAGCCCTTGAGCAGGATCGAGTTGCCGGACTTGATGGTCAGGGCGGCGCAGTCGATGGTCACGTTGGGGCGCGCCTCGTAGACCACGGCGACCACTCCCAGCGGCACCCGGATCTTGTTCAGCTGAAGGCCGTTCTCGAGTGTGCTGGTTTCCAGCACCTCACCGACCGGATCGTCGAGCGAAGCCACTTCGCGGACGCCCGCCGCCATCGCCTCGACCCGTTCCGGGGTCAGCGTGAGCCGGTCGGTCAGCGCCTTCGAGAGACCCTGGGCCCGTTCGTCGGCCAGGTCGGCCGCATTCGCCTCCAGGATCGCCTCGACCGACTCGCCGAGCCCACGTGCGATCGCCTCGAGAGCCTGGTTCTTGACCTCGGTCGGTGCCGCGGCCATCGCCCGGGCGGCGGACTTGGCGGTGATCGTGTCGGTGGCTATGTCGGTGGCGGTCGCTTCCATAAATGAAGCGTACCTGCTCGGACCCAACTGCTTGACCGGCACGCGCGCGGGCGTTAGCTTCGGAGTGACACTGCTGCTACTGGGGAAGCATGCACCAAGCCGGGCCTACAGCGAAGCTCCGAATCGTCGCGATATCGCTAGCGATGCTCGTTGCGGCGCTGGTCTTCGCATCTCCCTCCGGCGCCGCTCTCGTTCCCCGCTTGGCGCTCGACGTCGTGCCCGGCCCCAGCGGGGCCTACCCGTTCGACGCGACCGAGCTGGACGGCGCGCTGCTCTTCTCCGCCCAAGCGGACAGCGGCAACGAGCTCTACGGCACCTCGGACGGCAAGTCGGCAAGACTGGTCAAGGATCTCCTCCCCGGTCCGGATAGCGGCGATCCCGGCCAGTTCGTCCGCTTCGGCGGCTTCGTCTACTTCCTCGCGTACGGGGAGAACACGGGCTACGAGATGTGGCGGACCGACGGACAGAACACAACCTTGTTCGCCGACCTGGTCCCGGGCCCGGACGAGAGCCAGATAGACGACCTGACCGTGGTCGGGGGCACGCTCTACTTCACCGCCCGCCTGCCGACCACGGGGACCGAGCTCTGGAAGACCGATGGGACAACGACCAAGATGGTCCAGGACCTGGAACCCGGGGTGGACGGTTCCGACCCCGAAGACCTGACGCCCTTCAACGGCCAGCTCTACTTCACCGCCGAAACGGCGGCGGCCGGCGAAGAGGTCTTCCGGACCGACGGCAACACGATCAACCTGGTCTACGACATCGAGCCGGGAAGCTCTTCGAGCTCACCCGATGACCTGGCGGTGTTGGGATCCCACCTCTACTTCAGCGCCTACCAGACAGGCACCAGCCGGGAGCTGTGGCGAACCGACGGGACCACGACCGCGCTCTGGTCCGACATCTACCCGGGTGCCGGCTACGGCAGTCCGGACAACCTCGTCGCCTCCGGCAACCGTCTCTTCTTCGCCGCCGAAGACGGCACCCACGGCGAGGAGCCCTGGTCGACGGACGGAACCACCACCGCGATGGTCGCCGACATCGCCACGGGAACTAACGGTTCCGACCTCGAGAACATGGCGCCCTTCGGCGACGGGCGGGTCATCTTCAATGCCGAGGATCTCACCCACGGAGAAGAGCCCTGGGTCGCCGACGGCACCCACGCCAACCTGGTGGCCGACATCTGGCCTGGCGAAGAGGATTCCAGTCCCGACGGTTTCTTCTATCTGGACGGAACCTCATATTTCCGCGCCGAGGACGAGCAGCATGGATCCGAGCTGTGGGCGACGAACGGGACCGGGGCGACGCTGGTCAAGGACATCCTGCCGGGCACGGACGGTTCCTCACCCCGGGAATTCTTCCCGTACCAGGGTGCGACCTGGTTCACCGCCGACGACGGCACTCACGGCCGCGAGTTCTGGAAGCTGATCCCGCCCGACGAGACGGTCACGATCAGCGCTCCGGCCCGCCTCCGGTTCCGGCCGAGCGGCCGGGCCGACCTGAAGCTGAGATGCCCGACCAGCGAGATCACCGGCCCCTGCTCCGGCAAGTTCACCTTGGCGACGAAGTCAAAGGTCCGGTTCCGGGGCAAGCGGAGGGTGGTCGCTTTCGCGAAGGGAAGCTTCCGGGCCGCCGCCGGACAGACCGACACGGTGATCGTGCGCATCGGTGCGGCCAAGCGACGGCTGCTGAAGAAGGTGGCCAAGGCCCGCAAGCTGACCCTGACCGCAAGGGTCAACGACCAAGCCGGAAACTCGGCTCGGGTGAAGATCCCGGTCAAGGCGGTGGCGCCGAGATGAAGCGGATGCTCGCGATCCTCACTGCGTCTTTCCTCCTGTTGGCCGGGGTCGCCGCCCAGGCCGACGCGGCGCTCCCCCAGGCGGATCTCTTCGAGGACGTCAACCCGGGGCCGAGCGGCTCCCACGTGGGGGCCTTCCTCCCGATCGGCGATCGGTTCTGGACTTCCGCCGACTCGGGTCAGACGGGCCGTGAACCCTGGCTGTTGGATGACGGCAAGCTCAGCCTGATTTCCGACATCTCGCCGGGGCTCGGGTCTTCGGACCCCGGGCCGAGCGCGGAACTGGGTGGGTTCATCTACTTCTCTGCCACCGACCCCGATCACGGGATGGAACTGTGGCGGTCGAACGGCACCACCACCGAACTGGTCAAGGACATCGAGCCCGGACCGTCGAGTTCGTTTCCCGCGCAGCTGGTCCGGGCGGGAAACCGGATCTTCTTCTCCGCCGGAGACTCGACCAACGGCCGGGAGCTCTGGCAGGTCGACGGCGGCGTCGCGACTCTGGCCACTGACATCTACCCCGGCCTCGGTTCGTCCTCCCCGTCCTACCTGACCGCCTTCCAGGGGAAGGTCTATTTCTCCGCCTACACTCCGACCCACGGCACGGAGCTGTGGTCGAGCGACGGTGTGACCACCAGCGAGGTCTCCGACATCTACCCCGGTTCGGCGTCTTCCCAGCCGACCAACCTGACCGTCGCCGGCGGGCTCCTCTACCTGGCGGCCGGAGAAGGGGTCTCCGGCAATGAGCTCTACAAGAGCAGCGGCGGCCCGCCGACGCTGGTCAAGGACATCGAGCCCAGCGCCACCTCGTCCTACCCGGACCAGATGGCCGCAATCGGCGGCAAGCTCTTCTTCCGGGCCCAGAACGCGACCTCCGGCTCGGAACCGTGGATCTCGGACGGGACCACGACTACACAGATCATCGACCTCGCACCCGGCCCCGAGTCCTCTTACGCGGCCAACTTCACGGAGATGGGAGGTACGGTCTACTTCTCTGCCCTCATACCGGATTCCGGCTCCAGGCTCTTCCGTACGGACGGGACCACCGTGCAGTTGGCGACCGATCAGTTCCCCGACGACTCGCGCGGCATCTACGGGCTGAAGGCAACCGGCGGACGACTCTATTTCGCGATGAATATTCCCGCCACGGGATATGAGCCCTGGGTCTTCGACCAGACCGGCGTCCACATGGTGCGGGACATCCTGGCCGGCCCCGAGGGGTCGGGCCCGACCGGCTTCACCGAGTACGGCGACGGTGTCATCTTCGGCGCCGACGATGGCATCCACGGATCCGAGCCCTGGCTGATCCACCCCGACCGGGAGGTCAAGGTCACGCTGCTCGGCTCCAGACTGGGCGTTTCGAAGAAGGGGTTCACCGGGCTGAAACTGGCCTGTCCAGGGAACGAGGCCAACGGGCCGTGCAGCTCGAAGATCTCGGTCACGACCCGCAAGCCGGTGCGGGTTCGCGGCAAGCGCCGCAAGGTGACCCTTTCGCGCAAGTCGATCCAGGTGCTGCCCGGGAACACAGGCACCGCCCGCCTCACTTTCAGCCGCAAGAACATCCGGCTGCTCAGGCGCTCCCCCGCGGCCCGCCGGGTCCTGATCACGGTCAAAGCCGCCGACAACGCCGGCAACGAGCAGACGATCAAGAAGAAGTACAGACTGGGTCGGCCCGCCTAGGCCAAGACGAAGTAGTCGCGGTGGATCAGTTCCTCCGCCGCCTGAGGCATCAGTTCGAGCACTTCGGCGCTCTTCATGCCCTTGATCCGGTCGGCCTCGCCGGCCGAGTAGTTGGCGATTCCCTTGCCGATGACCGTGCTGCCGGCAACCACCTCCACCGCGTCGCCGGCCTCGAAGGCGCCCTCGATCGCGGTCACCCCGACCGGCAGCAGACTCGAGCCGCTCTTTCTCAGGACGCGGGCGGCGCCGTCGTCGACCACGATCCGCCCGGCGACCGGCTTGGCGTACCGGAGCCATTGCTTGAAGGCCGGCGCGTCGCTGCGCATCGCCCGGAAGCAGGTTCCGGTCGGCTCACCGGCGGCGGCGCTCGCCAGGGTACCGTCGACGGTCCCGTTGCAGATCCTCACCTCGATGCCGGAGCCGCTGGCCATGCCCGCCGCAGCGACCTTGCTGCGCATGCCGCCGGTGCCGAAGGCCGAGGTCCGGTCGCCGATCTCCATCGAGTCCAGTTCGGCCGGGTCGCTCACCTCCTCGATCAGGCTTGCTTCCGGGTCGTGGGACGGATCGGCCGTGTAGACGCCGTCGGTATTGGTCAACAGGACCAGTAGCCGCGCCTCGAGCATGATCGCCACCTGGGCAGCGAGGAAGTCGTTGTCGCCGAAGGTGATCTCGTCGGTGGCCGTGGTGTCGTTCTCGTTGATCACCGGCACCACACCCCAGTCGAGCAGCCGGCGCAGGGTCTGGCGGGCGTTTACGTAGGTGGTCCGGTTGGCGACGTCGGAAGCGGTCAGCAGCACCTGCGCGGCGGCCGCCTCACCGGCCTCCAGCCGGGTTTCGTACTCACGGAAAAGCGAACCCTGGCCGACCGCCGAGGCGGCTTGCAGTTCGTCGATCGCCCGCGGCCTTGCCTCCAGCCCGAGCAGCCGGATGCCCCGGGCGATCGAACCCGACGTGACCATGACCAGCGATTCCCCACCTCGCCTCAGCGCAGCGGCCTGCGCACAGACGGAATCGAGAACCTCGGTCCGCAGGCCCCCGTCATCCGCCGAAACAATCGACGATCCAAGTTTCACCACCAGAGTCATAAGGAGCCCTAGTAAAGCTCAAATTCGTAGTCGCCGACCCGGATCTCGTTGCCCGACTCGAACCCTGCCTTCTTCAACTCGGACATGACGCCGATCTCGGTCAGGCGGGTTTCGAGGTAGGCGAGGGCCTCGTCGTTGTTCATGTCGAAGCGCTCGAAGAGAACTTCGATGCCGTGGCCGTGGATGCGGAAGGCTCCGTCGTCCTCCCGTTCGACCGAGTAGCCGCCCTCTCCCTTGGGCCGGTAGGTGAGGTGCTCGGCTTCGAAATCGACCTCCACCCCGTCGGAAGAGGCCACGGCTGGCGCTTCGACGTGATCCGGCACGAAGCGGACGATCGCGTCCTTCAGCCGCTCCAGGCCCGCCCCGGTCGCCGAGGAGACGGGGATGATCCCGAGCACCGACTCGCCCAGCTCCCGGTCCCAGTCTTCGACCTGCTCGGCCATGTCGGCCTCGGTCCAGAGGTCCGACTTCGAAAGCACCAGCAGTTCGGGTAGCTCCTCGAGGCCGGTGCTGTGGGCAGCCAGCTCGGCCCGCACGGCCCGGTAGTTCTCCAGCGGCTCGCCTTCCGAGGGGGCGAGCTCGACCACGTGGACCAGCATCGCGCAGCGTTCGACGTGCGCGAGGAACTCATGTCCGAGGCCGGCCCCTTCGGCGGCCCCTTCGATCAGCCCGGGAATGTCGGCCAGGACGACCTGGCGGTCCGGGGTCTCGATCGTGCCCAGCACCGGCTCGAGGGTGGTGAACGGGTAGTCGGCCACCTTCGGGTCGGCCCGGGTCAGCCGCGAGAGCAGCGAGCTCTTGCCCGCGTTGGGCAGGCCGATCAGGCCGGCGTCGGCCAGCAGCTTGAGCCGCAGCTCGACCCAGCCGGATTCGCCCGAGGTGCCGTTCTCGGCGAAGCGCGGCGCCTGCCGGACCGAGGTCGAGAAGCGCTTGTTGCCGTGGCCTCCGCGGCCTCCCTTGGCCAGGACGGCGGTCTGGCCGGGTTCGGTCAGATCGATCAGGGAGCCGTCGACCGAGGTCGCCTGGGTACCCGGCGGAACGGGGATGACGAGGTCTTCTCCCCTCGCCCCCTGTTTGTTGGCTCCTTCACCGTGGTGGCCCCGCTCGGCCCGGAAATGCTTCGACCTCAGCGCCCCGAGATCCCGCCGGGAGGGGTCGCACTCGAGCACGACGCCGCCGCCGTGACCGCCGTCACCGCCATCGGGCCCGCCGCGCGGCACATGCGCCTCACGCCGGAACGAGATGCAGCCGTTGCCACCGGCCCCACCCTCCACGTAGATCTTCGCCTTGTCGTACAGCACGTCGACCAGAGTACGGGAAAGCAAAAAGCCCGCTCTCGCGGGCCTTTTGCGAACGCTTGTGGCTACCCGTTACTCCGCAGGAGTAACGGAGATGGTGCGACCGCGGCGGCCGGGCTTGAACTCGACCGTGCCGGGGCGGGTGGCGAAAATGGTGTGGTCGCGGCCGAGGCCGGTGCCGTCGCCGGGCCAGAACTTGGTGCCGCGCTGGCGGACGATGATCTCGCCGCCGGAGACGGTTTCGCCGGCGAAGACCTTCACCCCGAGCATCTTGGGGTTCGAGTCACGGCCGTTCCTCGAGGATCCGAGTCCTTTCTTATGCGCCATCGGTGTCCTCCTTCTTCGTCGCCGGCTTCTTCGCGGCGGGCTTCTTGGCGGCCGGCTTCTTCGCGGCTGCCTTGGTTTCAGTCTTGGTTTCGGCCTTGGCGGCGGGCTTCTTCGCCGCCGGCTTCTTGGCCGGGGCCTTCTTCTCGGCGGTTTCCGCCTTGGCCTTGGTCTCGGCCTTCGGCTTCTCCTCCGCCTTGCCGGCTGCGGCCTTCTTCGGCGCGGCCTTCTTGGCGCCGCCTCCGAGCGAGGTCACTTCCAGCTTCGTCAACTCGGCCCGGTGGCCGGCCCGACGGCTGTAGCCCTTCTTCGGCTTGTACTTGAAGACCTTGATCTTGTCGCCGCGGAGATGCTCGGTGACGGTCGCCTCGATCTTGATCTTCTCAAGGCCCTTTGCGTCAACGACGATTTCCTTGTCCTTGAACAGGACCGGCTTCAGCGCGACCTTGTCGCCCGCTTCGGCCTTCAGGCGATCAACGACCAGGACCGAGCCCTGCTCGACCCGGTACTGCTTGCCACCACTTTCAACAACCGCGTACATGTTTGAACTCAAATCCTTGTCTGGTCTCTAAGACGTAAGTCTTCTCAGCCTTCAGTCGGCGGGACTGAGGATCAACTGCCGGCGTCGGCCTTCTTGCGACCACGCCTGCGTCGTCCGCGCCTCAGGCCGAACGGGCCGGATTTTACCGGTTTGTCCTCTTTTTCACCGTCTTCGTCCTTTTTCGGCGCAGATTCGGCTTCCGGCTTGGGCTTGCCCCCGCCGTCGGACCTCTTCCTCTGACCGTCCCCGGAGCGTTTCTCCTGGGTATCGGCCTCTCCGCCGGCCTTCTTCTGCTGGCTCGCCCGGCCGCTGCCGGAACCGTTCTTCTTCGCGGCCGGCTTCTTCTTCGCCTCCTCGGGCTGGGCTTCCTCGGGCAGCAGCTCGGCCACCGCCGAGGCCCGCTCGACCGACTCGATCCGCACCATCTTGCGTTCACCGACCACGTTCGCGGCCCCGGTGATGCTGATGATGTACGAGTCGATCCGGGCGATCGCGTCGTCGGCGTTGTACATGTGCGGCTCCTCGACCTTGACGAAGACCTCTTCGCCCGGGCGGAAGGGCAGTGCCCTTTCCTCGATCGTCTTCTTCTCACCGGACTCGATCAGCTCGAAGTTGTCGATCGCCAGCGCTTCCCCACCTTCGAAGTGGAACTGCTTGCCGGTCTCCTGCTCGAGCTCGAGCAGGCCGGAATCGGGATCGTTGAGCAGGGCCGCCACCTTCGGGTTGACCCGGATCAGGAAGGCCTCGTCCTGCTTGTGGTCGGCGGCGATCTCGTTCATCTTGCGCAGACCTTCGAGGGCCACCGTCTCGGCCGAGAGCACCACGCCCTCGCCTTCGCAGGTCGGGCACTGGACGGTGAGGATCTCCCTGACCCCGTCGGTGATGTTCTGACGGGTCATCTCGACCAGGCCCAGGGGCGAGATCTCGACCAGGTAGCTCTTCGACTTGTCGGCGTCGAGGGCGTCACGCAGGGTGCCCAGCACCTTGTCGCGGTTCTTGCCCTTGGCCATGTCGATGAAGTCGATGACGATGATGCCGCCGATGTCGCGCAGCCTCAGCTGGCGGACCACCTCGCTCGCGGCTTCGGTGTTGACCTTGGTGATCGTCTCCTCGAGGCCGCCCTTCCCGCGCCCGGTGAACGAGCCGGAGTTGACGTCGATCACGGTCAGCGCCTCGGTGTAGTCGATGATCAGGTAGCCACCGGAAGGCAGGTCGATGCGGCGACCGAGGGTCGAGTTGATCGCCTTCTCGATCTCCCATTTCTCGAACAGCGGCTTCTTGCCCTTGTAATGCTCGACTCCCTCGACCAGCTCCGGCGCGGTGCGCTGGAAGAAGCTGGTCACCCGGTCGAACTGCTTCTGGTCGTCGATGATCGCCTTGTCGAACTCGTTGAGGAAGACGTCACGCAGCACCCGCACCGGCAGGTCCTGCTCCTGGAAGACGAGCGAGGGCGCCTTGGCGTCCTTCTGCCGCTTCTCCAGCACGTCGTTGAGGCGGTGCAGGTAGGCGATCTCCCGGACGAAGTCGGCCTTCTTGGCGCCGTGGGCGGCGGTGCGGACGATCAGCCCACCGGGGCCGTCGTAGGTCCGGCTGACCATGCGGCGCAGGCGGTCGCGCTCCTTGTCACCGAGCCGGCGGCTCACCCCCACCCCGGAGCCGTTCGGCGCGTAGACCAGGTAGCGGCCGGCGATCGTCACGTTCATCGAGAGGCGGGCTCCCTTCGACTTGATCGGATCCTTGATCACCTGGACCAGGATCTCCTGCTTGGGCTTGATCAGCTCGTCGATCCGCCGGCCCTGGCCGCGGCCCCGGCGGGGAGCCTGCTGGCCGTCCGGCAGCAGGATCTCGTCGACGTGCAGGAAGCCGTTGCGCTCCAGGCCGATGTCGACGAAGGCCGCTTCCATCCCGGGCAGGACGTTGTCGACCTTGCCCAGGTAGATGTTCCCGACCAGGGAGCGGCCGCCCCGGCGTTCGATGTAGACCTCGGCGACCTCACGCTTTGACTTGACGGTCTTGGCCTCGAGCACGGCCACGCGGGTCTCGCCGCGGTCGGCCGAAACAACAATCGTTTTTTTCATGTTCTAAGTCGTTTTCCGTTCAGATTGGATGCCCTTGGATCATCAGTTGATCCACGGGTTCCTCTGGGCGGCGTGCGACTCGATGTGAATGCTCTGCAGGACCCCGATCATCAGGAAGGTCGAGATGATCGCCGACCCCCCGTAGCTCATCAGCGGCAAGGGTATGCCGGTGATCGGCATGATGCCGAGGTTCATTCCCACGTTTACGAAGACCTGGAAGATGATCGCGGTGGCAATTCCAGCCGCGACCAGGGTTCCGTAGAAATTCTTCGAGAGCGTCATCAGACGCAGCGCCCGCCAGAAGAGCAGGGCGAAAAGGGATAAGACCAGCGCCGCGCCGACGAATCCGTAACGCTCGGCGACCACGGCGAAAATGAAGTCCGTGTGCCGCTCGGGCACGAAGCCGAAACGGGACTGGGTGGCCTGGTTTCCTCGGCCGGTGGTTCCACCGGCTCCGATTCCGACCTTGGCCTGATTTTGCTGGTAGCCCGCGTCACCGATATCGGACGAAGGGCTGAGGAACGAAGTCAATCGTTCCGTCTGATACTCCTTGAGCACCGGGTGCCCGGCCGCCGGAAGGGCGACCAGGACGACGGCGACAAAAACTGCGAGGACGGCCCCGATCGCGGCCAGGTGCAGCCAGCGAACGCCGGCCGCGACCATGATCGCGAAAGTGATCGCGGCGAACACCAGCGACGTGCCCAGGTCCTGAAGCAGGACCAGGCCAGTCGGCAGGAGGCCGAGCGCGAGGATGCGGATCGTCCTTTGACCTTCGGAGCCCCTGCGGGCGCCGTCGATCACGAATCCGGCCAGGGCAAGGATCAAAAGCAGCTTGCCCAACTCGGCCGGTTGGAAGGTGAAGAAAGGAAGTTCAAGTTGGTTCGTCGACCCGCGTGCGGCCACGCCGAAAGTGAACACCGCGAAAATCGAGGCGCACAAGAACGTGTAGATACCGACACGTAGTTCCCGGAAACGGGAATAGTCGATGCGGGAGACGGCAATCATTCCGATGATTCCGACCAAACCATAAAGAGCCTGGCGCTGGACGTACTCCTGGGGTGCCCCGGCGATCACCGTGTTGGACGCTTCGTAGAGCGTGAAAAGGGAGCAGGCGATCAGGCCCAGAGCGGAAAAAGCCAGCCAGCCATCCATCCCGGCGAGTCCCACCCGCTCCAGCAGATTGACCCGCTGTTTCGGTGCGTGGCGCGGTAGCCGCGAGGATTCCATCACTCCACGCTCCCGGTTCCGCCGGAGACTGCATGGGCCTCCTTGCCGAAGTACGCCTGGAGTACCTGGAGAGCGACCGGGGCGGCGGTGTCAGCGCCGAAGCCGCCTTCTTCGACCGTGGCCACGACCGCGATCTTCGGGTTCGGGTACGGGGCGAGCACCGCGTACCAGGCCTGGTCCGTCTCGTTGGCCCGCTCGGCCGTACCGGTCTTGCCGGCCACCTTGACCGGGAAGCCGCCAAAGACCTTGTACGAGGTGCCTTCCGGTGCTTGGGCCGCGTCGTGGAGGCCTTCCATGATCACCTGCCGGGCACTCGGGTCGATCGGGATCTGCCCGGCCACCTGCGGTTCCGCTTCGGACTTGACCCGGCCCGCGGCGTCCTCGGTCTGGAGCATCAGTTGCGGCTTGAGCACGGTGCCGCCGTTGCCGAGCGCCGCGTAGGCGACCGCCAGCTGGAGCGGGCTGGCCTGGAGGTAGCCCTGGCCGATCGCCAGCTGGATGTTCTGCCCGATCACCCAGGGGTCGTAGTACTCGGGCTGTTCCTTGTGCGCCTCGTTGAGCCATTTCGGGGTCGGCACCAGGCCTTCCGACTCGCCCGGGATGTCGATCCCGGTCGCCTTGCCGAAACCGAAGTCGCCGGCCCAGTCCTGCAGCTGACGACTCCCGTTCATCTCGGCCCCGAGCTTGTAGAAGTAGACGTCCGAGGAAACCTCGAGCGCCCGCCTCAGGTCGACCGGCCCGTGGGCTTCCTTGCCGGCATTGTCGAACTCCTGGTCGGCGATGGTGATCGTGCCGGTGTCGTTGACCACCTCGTCTGGCGTGATGTACCCGCCGTCCAGCGCGGCAAGGGCGGTGAACGGTTTGAAGGTCGAGCCGACCGCGTACTGGCCGCCGATCGCGCGGTCGAAGAGCGGCGCGCCGTTGTTCTCGTCGTACAGGGCGTCGACCTGCTTCTGGGTCAGCGGGTGGGTGAAGATGTCCGGGTCGAAGGTCGGGTTCGAGGCCAGCCCGAGCACCTGCCCGTTGTTGACGTCAAGCGCGACGAAGGCACCCGGCAAGCCGACGCTCTGCAGCGAGCTCTCCCCCGCCTCCTGGACCTTCTCGTCGATCGAGAGCCGCACGCTCTGGCCCGGCTCGGGCAGGGTCGAAGGCAGTTGGCTGAGGACCTTTCCGGTCGAGTCGACCTGCAGCCTGGTGTCGCCCGGCTTGCCTCGTAGGACGTCATCGTAGGTCTGCTCGACCCCGGTCTTGCCCAGGGTGTCGCCTGCTCCCAGATCCTTGTCCGGGTTCTTTTCGAGGTCCTCGGCGGTGACCTCGCCGACGCTGCCGAGGATGTGGGCCGCCAGCAGCCCCTGTGGGTACTTGCGGACGAAGATCCGGTTGACCTGGACCTCGGGGAACTCGGCCTGATGCTCCTGCAGGTAGTAGACGATGTCGTCGTCGACGTCCTGGTCGAGCGTGATCGGGCTGCCCGGCGGGTCGTTCTTCTTCGTCTCGTAGACCTTCTTCCTGACCCAGTCGGCGCTATGCCCCAGCACCTTGCCGATCCGCGCGTAGAGCGCGCGCCGCTCGGCCACGCTGCTGGGGATCTCGATCGGATCGAGCTGCAGGGCCATGCTGGTCCGGTTGTCGACCAGGACATCCCCGTCCCGGTCGAGAATCCGGCCCCGGGGGGCCGGAACCCGGACTTCACGGGTGCGGTTCTGGTTCGCCTCGGCCAGGTATTTGTCCCCGGTCACGATCTGCAGCGACCAGAGCCGGAAGAAGAGGACCCCGAGCATGATCAGGCCGATCGAGCCGATCACCATGAAGCGGCGTGAAGGCAGGCTCCGCTTCGATCTTGGCTTTGGTGCTAGGGGTTCGATCCTCATTGGAATGCCTCTGGTCCGTTTCCGGAGGGCGATTCGAAGTCATCGGCCCACTGATCGAGGTCGACGGGCCGCCGGCGGGTGGCCGGCTCGCGAATCAACGCTGGCCTGAGAACACGGTGAATCAGCGCGTAGAGCGGAATCGCCAGGAGAACACCATAGATGGCCTGCAGGATGAGGTCGGGCACCAGCGAGGCGCTGAGCGAGGAATCGGCCCCGATCACGACCGTGTAGAGCCCGAGGGCGAGATTCGACCCCAGGGTGGCGAGCCCGCAGGAAACGAGCACGGTCGGCCGGTCGACGAAGTCGCCGCGTTCACGGTAGATGCCGGCCAGGTAGCCGACCGCCATGAAGACCAGGCAGGCGCTGCCGAGCGGGCCATCGGTCAGGGCGTCACCGAAGAAGCCGAAGACGAAGCCGATGCTGGCCCCGATCAGGCTGCCACCGAGCAGGCCGAAGATCGCGGCGCAGGCCGGCAGGATCCACATCGACGTGCCGAGCAGCTCGATCTGGGAGAAGAACGAGACCTGGAGGACCGTGAAGAGCAAGATCAGGCCGGCGATCCGGGCGGCCGTGCGGGTCGTGATGATCATCCGCGGTTTCCTCCGGTCAGGATCTGCAGCAGGTCGAGGTTGCGCAGATCGGCGAACGGCCTCAGCTCGACCGATTGGATCGCTTCCCGTTCGTTGATCGGGGCGCGGGTGATCTCGCCGATGCCGATGCCGCGTGGATAGAGCGAGGAAAGGCCGTCGCCGCGCCAACCCGAGGTGACCACGGTCTGTCCGCTGGAGATGTTCTTCGTTTCGTCGAGGAACTCGAGGACCAGGGTTTGGGGATCCCCGACCTTGGCCCGGACCACGCCCTGGGCGCCGCTGGGCAGGACCATCGCGCTGACCGCGCTGGAACTGTCGGAGATCAGGCTGACCACCGACCCGGAACGGCTGACCGAGCTGATCCGCCCGACCAGCCCGTCGCCGCTGATCACCGGGTCGTTGACGGCCACCCCGTCCGCGGAGCCCGCATTGACGTTGACGGTCGTGTACCAGACGGTCGGCGAGCGGCCGGTCACGTTCACGGTCACCGGGTCATAGGAGTCGGGGATCTTCCCGTTTTCCTTCATGTTGACCAGCTTGCGCAGCTGCTGGTTGTCCTTCAAGGCGACCTGCCCGGCGACCGCCAGGCCACGGGCTTCTTCCAGTTCGCTCTGGAGCCGGTCTCGCTCGCCGCGGGCGTCCATCGTCTCGTCGAACCAGTTGACCAGGTCGCGGGCCGGTTTCAGCGCTCTCGAAGCGCCGTTGGTGATCGGGTCGAAGAAGGTGCCGAGGGGGCCGCCGACCCCGCCGGACCCGCTACCGAAGGTGAAGGTGAGCAGCACGAAAGCCAGCACGATGAGGCCGATCAGCACGGCACGGCGACGTCGGACTTGCTTGCGGTACATGGTGGGTTCGGGCTCGGTTGGAGGGAATGGCGCGGCTCAGATGGCCGGAGCACATTTGCCCCGGAGGGGCGACTTTCTCACCTCGGCGAGAGGGCCGCATATCCGGAAAGGTCGCTGCGGGAAGGATTGCAGCGTCGGGCAAGCCTACCGAGGACGCCTCAGGGGATCTTTAATCCAGTTCTGGAGCCAGATCGAGCATCAGACCCACGGGCAGGCCGATCACGTTGGCGACGTCGCCCTCGACCCCCGCCACCAGCGCCGAACCCCGGCCCTGGATCGCGTAGCCCCCGGCCCTTCCCCGCCACTCGCCGCTGGCCAGGTACCGCTTGACCTCAGCCTCACCGAGCTCACGGAAGGCGACCTTCGATTCGGCGATGCCGGTCCGGACCCGCTCGGACTCCGGACCGACTATGGCGAGACCGCTGAGGACCCAGTGGCTGCGGCCGGAAAGCCGACCCAGGTACTGACGGGCCATCTCTTCGTCCTCCGGCTTCCCGATCACCTGCCCTTCGAGCACCACGTCGGTGTCGCAGCCGATCACCAGGCACCCCGGGGCCTCGTCCGCTATCGCCTTGGCCTTCAGCAGAGCGTTGGCCAGGACCACTTCGGCCGGGTCGCCCTCGACGATCTCCTCGACTCCCGAGACCCGCACCTCGAACTCGATCCCCAGCCGTTCGAGGATTTCCCGCCGTTGGGGCGAGCCGGAAGCGAGGATGACCTTGGCGTCGGGCACCGGCGCAGGATCGCAGATCAGGCCGTGTCGGCAGCCCGGACCAGGGTCTCCATCGCCCGGATCGCCCGGTCGATCTCCGGTTCGGAGCGGACCGCGATGTTGCCCCACTCGTAGGCCATGCCGATCTGGGTGAGCACGTCGGCCAGCTCAGCCGCCTTCTCCCCCGTCCATTCCGGCCGGGTGCGTTCGATCTCGGTCTGGAGTTCGGCGGTTATCGCCGTGGATACGCCCGAGCCTGGCGCCAGCATCACGCGGAGGCCCAATTCAGGCTCGGTCTGGACCAAGTGCCTGAGCGGGGCGAAGCCGGCGGTGGTGACCATGAAGCGGCGCATGCCATCGATCGTCCGCTGGAGCCCGTCGCCTTCGGCCTCTTCAATCGCTGCCCCGATCACCTCGACCACCATCTCGGAGAGCATCTCCGAGATCAGCGAGTCACGATCACCGACCCAGCGGTAGAGCGTGGTCCGGCCGATCCCCAACTCATTGGCCAGCGACTGCATGTCGATCCGCTCCCGGGCCAGGTAATGCCGCCTGGCCAGCCGCACCGCGTCGTCACGCCCCACTTTCTCAGAAACACCCACAGCCCAATCCTAAGGCCGCCCCGGGACCCCAAGTCTCCGGGTGGGTCGGATTTCCGGCGCTCCGGCCGGAAATCCGACCCACCCGGCAAACTGGAGATGTGATCGACGATCTGGTCGAACAGCTGCGGGCCGCGGGTTCGGTCTTTGCCGAGGACGAGGCCCGCGTCCTGAGCGAATCGGCGGGCTCGCCGGCCGAGCTGGATTCGATGGTCCAGCGCCGGATCGGGGGCGAGCCGGTCCAGCAGATCGTCGGCTGGGCCGAGTTCTGCGGCCTGAAGATCCGGGTCGAACCGGGCGTCTTCCTGCCCCGCCCGCGCTCCGAGTTCCTGGTCGAGAAGGCGATCGGCCTCGGCCGGCGCGGCGCGAGCGTCCTCGATGTCTGCTGCGGTACCGGTGCCCTGGGCGTCGCGACGGCGATCGGGCTCGGCTCGACCGAGCTCCACGCCACCGACCTCGACCCGGTCGCAGTCCGCTGCGCGGCAGCCAACGTGGACGAAGTCGGAGGACGGGTCTATCAGGGCGACCTCTTCGAGCCGCTCCCCCGGTCTCTCCGTGGACGGGCCGACCTGTTGCTCCTCAACGCCCCCTATGTGCCGACCGCAGAGTTGCCGCTGATGCCGAGGGAAGCGAGGCTCTACGAGGAGACGATCACCCTCGACGGGGGCGACGACGGGCTCGACATCCAGCGCCGGGCAATCCTCGAAGCGCCGTTCTGGCTGGCGCCGGGAGCCCATCTGCTGGTCGAAACCAGCGACCTCCAAGCCGAATCGACCATGAGGCTGATGAAAGACGTCGGCCTGGCGATGACCCTGGCCACCTCGAACGAGTGGGGAGCCACGGTCGTGATCGGCCAAAAATAGCTTCAGCGGGTGGATGCCAGGGGCCTCCAGCCGTTCGCTGGCGAGGAGACAGGCCGGGAATGACCGCGATAGTACGCGGGTACGTGAAGCTGTCATTCCCGGCCGCCGACGAAGCCAGCGGGCGGCTGGTGGCTCCTGGCGTCGCCCGGACTAAATTCCCTCGGGGAACCAGATCGCGATCTCACGCGCGGCGGACTCGTCGGAGTCGGAGCCGTGGACCATGTTGAAGGTGACCTCGAGGGCGAAGTCGCCGCGGATCGAGCCGGGGGCGGCCTCGACCGGGTTGGTCGCGCCGATCAGTTGGCGGGCGGCGACGACGGCCTCGGGGCCTTCGAGCACCGCAGCGACCAGGGGACCGCCGGTGATGAAGTCGACCAGCTCGCCGAAGAAGGGCTTTTCCTTGTGCTCGGCGTAATGCTCGTTGGCGATCTGCTCGGTCGCGGTCAGCTTCTTGAGGGCGGCGATCCGGAGGCCCTTGCGCTCGAAGCGGGCGAGCACCTCGCCGGTGAGGGCGCGCTCGAAGGCATCGGGCTTGACCAGGATGAGGGTCTGGGACATGTCTAGTTACTCCGTTATGGGTTTATTGGTTTTCGGACCGGGCCTCGACGGACCCTGGCCCTGGGTTACTCGTCGCCGCGGTTGATCGGCTCGGGCGACTCGTCGTCGCCGACCGTGATCTTGCGTCGGGTAGAGCGCGGACTGCGGGTCGATTCTTCTTTGGACCCCGATGAACCCTTGACCTGCCGGGTCGGCTCTTCCGAGCGCTTCTCGCGGGAGGAGCGGCCTTCACGCGAAGAGGAACGGCCTTCTCCGGATGAGGATGAGGCCTCGGCCGGCGCCTTGCTGGAACGACGGCGCCGTTCTTCGCCCTCGGAGCGGGAAGGTTTGGACCGCTTCGACGAGCCGGAACGGGAGGACCGCTTCGGGGCGATCAAGGTCGTCTCGCAGTAAGGGCAGACCTTCCAGCCCAGGCCGACCGGCTTCGAGCAGGTCGGGCAGGGCTCCTTGAGCCGGGTGCGGCAGGCCGGACAGCGGATGAAGTCGCTCTCGACCGGCGAGCCGCATTTGTGGCAGGAGTTGTGCTTGAGGTGCCGCAACCGCATCTCGGACTCGCTGATGTCGGTCTCGCGTTCGCGGATGTCCTCGAGGAACTCCGGCGGGCGGAGGATCGTGTAGACGAGGGTGCCGACGAACGGGAAGAACGAGGCGGCGGTGGCGCAGCCGACCAGGAAGGGGTCGGCGATGCGGCGGCGGGCGTCGGTGAAGGTGAAGACGATGAGGGCGATCCAGATCGCGACCAGCATCAGGATCACCAAGGTGACGGCCAGGTTCAGGGCGGTGTTTTCAATTCCGAAGATGGCGAGAGGCATGGCGTGCTAGAGGAACATCCTTCCGAATAGGTACCCGATGCCGAAGAAGACAAGGATCACGATCGCCACGACCGCAGCGACCAGCGCCATCATCGACAGCAATCGGGAGCCGGTCTGACGATTCACCTGGTAATCGTGACATAACCGGCGGCGACCGAACCCTCTGACCCCGATTCTGAGATTCCTTGCCCGTCGATCAGGCCGGGAAGGCGGCGCCCTCACCGGGGGCAAAGAGGAAATGGGAACCGGTGATGATCACCGCTCCGTCCCTTTCCAAAGCCATTTCACGAGCAATCGCAAGTGCCTCGGCCGGGCTTTCGGCGATCGTCGAATCGAGTTCCAGGCCGCTGGCCAGGGATCGCAGCTCTTTCGGGTCCCAGGCCCGGGCGCCCGGCCTTCCCCAGGCGGCCAGCGCCTTTTCCGGCAGACCGGTGAACACCGCCGCATCCAGCGAGCCGGCCAGCTCGGCCAGCATCCCGGGTGCGTCCTTGTCCGCCAAGACGCCGATCACGCCGACCACCGGCGCCGCCCCGGTCAACTCCGGGAGCGACGAGGCCAGCGCCCGGGCACCGGCCGGGTTGTGGGCGACGTCGGCTAGCACCAGCGGGTTCTGGCCGATCTGCTCGAGCCGCCCGTGGATGACCAGCGAGGCGACCGCCTCCTCGGCCTTGACCCGTGAGACCTCACCGAGGAAGCAGGCCGCAGCCGCCTCCGCGACCGAGAAGTTGACCCGCTGGAAGCCGCCGATCCCGTGGATCCCGGCGGCGCCGGCCGCAACCGCGGCGGTGATCTCCCGCAGTTCACAGTCACGCTCCCGCGCGGTCCGTCGCGCGAGCTCGCGCACTTCATCCGAGACCGGGCCGAGGATCAGAGTGGTCTCCGGGCGCAGCACCGCGAGCTTCTCGCCGGCGATCTCTGTTTCCGTCTCGCCCAGGAACTCGGTGTGGTCGAGGCCGATCGAGGTGAGGACGGTGGCCAGCGAATCGATCGAGTTGGTCGCGTCGAGGCGACCGCCCAGGCCCGCTTCGATCGCCGCGACCTGGACCCCGGCCTCGGCCAGGGTCAGGAAGGCAGCGGCGGTGGCCAGCTCGAACTGCGTGACCTCCTCCCCGTCCAGCCGGGAATTGACCACGGCTGCTGCCTCGGCGGTCCGGCGCACGCATTCGGCAAAGAGCTCCGGCCGTTCGCGGCCGGAGACCACCACCCGTTCCGACCAGTGCGCCAGATGGGGCGAGAGCGAACTGCCGGCCCGGTAGCCGTGTGCCTCGCAGATCGCCGCGATCATCCTCGAGACCGAGGACTTGCCGTTGGTCCCGACCACATGGATAGAGGCGAAGGAATCCTGCGGGCGGCCCAGCTCATCGGAGAGCATCTCCATCCGCTCGAGTCCGAGCTTCCAGCCGATCGGCTCGAGGGAATTCAGATAGGCCTCGGCGTCGAAGCCAGCCATGGCCCTCAGCCGAGTTCGGCCAGCTCGGCCTGGAGGCGCTCGACCTTTTCCCGTTCTTCGGCGACTACCTCGGCCGGCGCGTTCTCGACGAATCGTTCGTTCGCCAGTTTGCCCTCGATCTTCTTGAGTTCGGTCTCGACCTTGCCGCGGCGGGCCTCGATCCGGGCCTTGACCGCATCCATGTCGAGTTCGTCCGAAGCCTGGATCCCGAATCCCGCGACCGTCGCGACCACCTCGCCTCCACCGGCGCCGATCTCGACCCGGCCGAGCCGGGCGACGAACTCGGGGACCGAGGCGGCATCGCCGACGGCGTCGAGCACGACCTTGGGCGGCACGCCCGCCATGTCGCGCCAGCCGCGCAGTTGACGGGTCACGGCGATCGCCTGTCCGACCTCGTCCTCGACCGCTTCGCTGATCCGCGATGGGTCGGCTTCGGGGAAGGGATGGACGACCAGATGGCCTTCGCGGTAAGGGTGGTACTCCCAGATCGCCTCGGTCACGAAAGGCATGACCGGGTGCGCGAGCGCCAGGGTGCGCTCCAAGGTGTGGAGCAGCACCTGGGCGATCTCGGGGTCGCCGTCGTAGATCCGTGGCTTGGCGATCTCCAGGTACCAGTCGCAGAGGTCTGAGAAGACGAAGGAGTAGAGCTCCTGGGCCGCGTGCGCGAAGTCGTACTCGTTGATCAGGCGCGTGTAGGTCTCGACCGCCGATTCGAGCCGGGAGAGGATCCAGCGGTCTTCGAGGGCGATCGGGTCGGCCGGGACGGTGCGGTCGGCTGGCGCCCCGGTGTTGAGCAAGATCAGCCGCGAGGCGTTCCAGAGCTTGGTCGCCAGGTCTCGGCCCTGCTGGACCTTGGGGTCCGAGTAGCGCACGTCCTGGGTCGAGGACATGGCGAGCAGGCCGAAGCGCAGCGCGTCGGCCCCGTGCTCGTCGATCTCCTGCAGCGGGTCGATGCCGGTGCCGAGGCTCTTCGACATCCGGCGACCGTCGCGGGCCTGGATCACCGAGTGGACATAGACGTCGTGGAAAGGGACGTCGCCGGCGAACTCGATGCCGGTCATGATCATCCTGGCGACCCAGAGGAAGAGGATCTCGCGGGCCGTGGTCAGGAAGTCGGTCGGGTAGAACGCCTTGAGCTCGGGCGTGTCGTCGGGCCAGCCGAGCGTCGCGAAGGGCCAGATCGCCGAGGAGAACCAGGTGTCGAGGACATCCTCGTCCTGGACCCAGCCTTCGCCTTCGGGCTCGGTCTCGCCGACGTAGGTCTCATCGCCGCGGTACCAGACCGGGATCCGGTGGCCCCACCAGAGCTGGCGGGAGACGCACCAGGGACGGATCTCGCGCATCCAGTTGAGGTAGACGCCCTTCCACTGGCCCGGGGCGATGTTGACGCGGCCGTCCTCGACCGCCTCGATCGCCGGCTTGGCGAGCTCGTCCATCTGGCAGAACCACTGCAGCGAGATCAGCGGCTCGATCCGCTCGCCGGAGCGCTCCGAGAAGGGAACCGAGTGGACGTAATCCTCCTCTGCGCTCAGCGCGCCCTCTTCTTCCAGCGCCTTGACCACCTCGACCTGGGCCTCGGCCACGGTCATGCCCTCGAAGCGCTCGCCGGCCTCGGCGGTCATACGACCGTCCTCCCCGATCACCGAGATCTCCTCCAGCCCGTGGCGACGGCCGATCTCGAAGTCGTTGACGTCGTGGCCGGGGGTGATCTTGAGGGCGCCGGTGCCGAACTCGATGTCGACGTGGTCGTCGGCGATGATCGGCAGGCGGCGGCCGACCAGAGGGAGGATGCAGTGCTGGCCGACCAGATCCCCGTAGCGCTCGTCCTTCGGGTTCACGGCGACGGCGGTGTCGGCCATCATCGTCTCCGGCCGCACGGTGGCGACGGTCAGCACCCGGTCGCTGCCTTCCACTGGATAGTCGATCGAGTAGAGCTTGTCGGTGACTTCCTCGTTTACCACCTCGAGGTCCGAGATCGCCGACTGCGAGCCCGGATCCCAGTTGACCATGTAGTGGTCACGGTAGATGTAGCCCTTCTCGTAGAGCGAGCTGAAGATCTTGCGGACCGCGCGGGCGTAGCCGTCGTCGAGGGTGAAGCGCTCGCGCTCATAGTCGACCGAGGCGCCGATCCGCTTGTACTGCTCACGGATCGATCCGCCGAACTCTTCCTTCCACTCCCAGACGCGTTCGGTGAAGGCTTCGCGACCGATCTCGTGACGGCTTATGCCCTCTGACTTGAGCCGCTTCTCGACCACGGTCTGAGTGGCGATGCCGGCGTGGTCCATGCCGAGGATCCAGAGCGTGTTCTTGCCGCTCATCCGGTTCATGCGGACCAGCGCGTCCTGCATCGAGCCATTGAGCGCGTGGCCCATGTGGAGGACGCCGGTGACGTTCGGCGGCGGGATCGCGACCGAGTAGTTCTCGTCGGCCGTGCCGGTCGCGTCCGGGTGGAAGTAGCCACCCTCCATCCACTCGGCGAAGATTCGCGCTTCAGACTCCCCTGGTTCCCACCGGGTGGTCTCTTCCAGCTTCTTACGGGCAGCTTCGTCCAAGGTCCGCCGATCTTATTGAGGCCACCGCGACGGACGCTTCCGGCCTTGGCATTCTTCGGCATCAGCGCTACCTTTCTCAGCATGATCCAGGCACTTGGGGTTCGGAGGTTCGTACTTTTCGCTGCCGCGTTGGCGGCAACTGCCGTTGCGATGGCAGGGTGGTCTGCGAGCTCGAAGGCGGACGTCTACTGTGTAGCCGCCGCCAGCCAGCCGGGCTGTGACACGTTCAACGCCAGTCTCCAGACCGAGCTCTCGGCGGCCGCTATCCACCCGGGCCCCGACGAGGTCCAGGTCTATCCCGACACCTACACCGGGAACTTCACCTACCAGAATCTCCTTAACTCAACCAACACGGTCGAGATCCGGGGCATGGGCACTCAGCCTTCCCAGACCGTGCTGAAGATCAGCAATCACACCGGCCTGGCGGACGCCCTTTCGATCAGCGCGCCGGCCGGCTCATCGGTTAACAACATCGAGTTCAGACTCGATGCGGATACGGACACCAACAGCGACGCAGCCCTGGACGTCGCCGGCGAAAACGGTGGCAACGTCACGATCGAGGACGTCATGATCGACGGGCCTCATTCGTCCAATGCCACCGGCATCCGCTGCGGCAACTGCCTGGTCAAGGACTCGGCGATCGACCTGACCTCGGACGGCATGTACTCGAACTCAGGGGTGCGGCAGGACGGTGGTCCTGCCACAATCGAGAACAGTTCGATCGTGGCCCACGATGGCTTCACCCACAGCAGCCCGAACGAGAGGTCGCTGATCGAGCGCAGCCGGATCACGGCTCACATCGGGGCCAGCACGGACGGCGGCTTCATCGACATCAGGGACAGCCTGATCAAGCTCGACGACCAAACTGGCGCGATCGGGGTCAACTTCTACAACGGCAATGCGGGTACGTCTGCGATGGGCGGTGACCTCGACGGAGTCACGATCGTCAACGGCGCCGAAAACGGCGGCACTTACAGCTCGACCGGCATTAGAGCCCGGGTCGATGATCCCGGGGAAAGCGTTGATGCCAACGTGACCAACTCGGTCATCTCAGGCTTCACCTATCCCTTCGGAGCGGCGATCAACCATTTTCAGGACGCGGACGACATGCTGAATCCGATCGGCGGGCCACTCAGTTTTACGATCGACTACTCGGCATTGAGCAGCGGAGCAGTCTCCCATGGCATTCCCGACGGCTATGTGCCGGGGCCGCACAACGTGGACCTGCTCAACGTCGACCCGGGCTACGTGAATCCAGCCAGCGACTTCTCCCCCGCTCCCGGGTCACCTTTGCTCGACGCCGGCAACCCGGCCGATCCCGCGCCCGGCACGACCGACATCGACGGCAATCCCCGGGCCTGTCACGGAACGGACGCGGGCGTGATCCGGCGGGACATCGGCGCCTCCGAGCACCGGACCAAGGTCGGCGCCGACCTCGATGACTGCACCTACCCAGAGACCACGATTGACCACAGCTTTGATGGTGGATCATTCGGCTCGAACTACGTCGAGGTACCGATCGCCTCAAGCAAGCCGAACTCGGCTTTCTTCTGCTCGGTGGATGGTGGATCGGCTTCCCTCTGCAACGCGCCGCTGGGGCAGACCGGACTGTTCAAGTCCACCGGCCTTTCGGATGGCGCCTTCACCCTCTCGGCGACGGCCCGGGACGAGTTCGGGAACATCGACCAGACCCCGGACCAGATCTCGTTCCAGCTCTACGACGGGACCGGCGAGACCTGCGCGACCAACCCGGAATTGCCCGGTTGCGACAAGTGCGAGAACAATCCCGCCGTCTGCCCCAAGCCGGACAGGACCGCGCCGAAGGTGACCAGTGTCAAGGCTCCGAAGAAGACCAACGCGAAGCGAGTCAAGGTCCGCTTCAAGTCAAACGAGAAGGGCTCCACCTTCAAATGCCGCCTGAACAAAGGCAAGTGGAAGAAGTGCAAGTCACCGTGGAAGACCCCGAAGCTCCGCAAGGGCAGAAACGTGGTCAAGATCCAAGCGACCGACAAGGCCGGCAACAAGTCGAAGGTCGTAACGCGGACGATCAACAAGATTCCCAAGCAGCTGCCCCGCTAGACCGGGGCGGTTCATCCACTCCGGGTGATTCACCTTCGCCTCACCTTCTGAGAGAGTTCCGGGCCATGGAGGGACTGAACCAGCCCGATGCGCACCGTCACCCGTGGCGACTCGGCACGCGCATCCTCGTCGTCGTCCTGATCGATGCCCTGGCCCTGCTGCTGATCGAGGCAGCCCTGCCGGGCTTCGACATGCACGGACGTTTCGCTGCCCTGCCGACCGCGCTCGGGGTCGGCTTCGTCAACGCCCTGATCTGGCCGGTCCTTTCCCGCTTCACGCTCAAGCTGAGCGTGCTGACGCTCGGGCTCTGGGGGCTCTTCCTCAACGCGCTGCTGGTCGGTCTCGCCCTGACGATCATGCCCTGGGTCAGGATCGCGGGCGTCACCGAGGGGATCGTGATCTCCTTCGCGATGGCGATCCTGACCTCGCTGCTCTCTTCCCTCTTCGCGATCGACGAGGACAGCACCTGGTACTACAACGTGGTTCGCGGCCAGCTCAAGCGCCGCGGCCAGGTGACCGAGACGGACGAGCCGGGCATCGTCTTCCTCGAGATCGACGGCCTCGCCCACGACGTGCTGCGGCGGGCGATGACCAACGGCAGCGCGCCGGCCATGGCGGCCTGGGTGCGCGACGGCTCCCACCGGCTCGAGGGCTGGGAAACCGACTGGTCCTCCCAGACCGGGGCGATGCAGGCCGGGATCCTCCACGGGAACAACCACGAGATGCCGGCCTTCCGGTGGTGGGAGAAGGAGAGCGGCCGCGCTCTGGTCACCAACCACCCGAAGGATGCCGCCGAGTTGGAAGCAAGGCAGTCAGACGGGCACGGGCTGCTGGCCGCCGATGGCGCCAGCCGGGCCAACATCCTCTCCGGCGACGCGCCCCACTCGATGCTGACCATGAGCACCGTGATGAAGCCGCGGGGCCAGATCGGCAAGGACTACGCGGCCTACTTCGCGCGGCCGTACGGCGTGATCAAGACCTTCCTGCACACGATCGCCGAGATCTTCCGCGAACGCCGCGACAACATGCGCCAGGAAAAGACCGGGATCGAGCCGAAGATCGGCCGCTCGCGGGTCTACGCGGTGATGCGGGCCTGGGCGACCGTGATCCAGCTCGACCTGCAGGTGGCCGCCGTGGTCGGCGACATCCTCGCCGGGCGTCCCTCGATCTACACGACCTTCCTCGCCTACGACGAGGTCGCCCACCACTCCGGCATCGAGCGGCCCGAGACGCTCTCGACCCTGGCCCGGGTCGACCGCGAGATAGACCGCATCCGCCGGGTCGTGGCCGAGGCGCCCCGGCCTTACCACCTGGTCGTGCTCTCCGACCACGGCCAGTCACAGGGGGCGACCTTCCTCCAGCGCTACGGCATGACCCTGGAGCAGGTGGTCGAAGAGGCGACCGGCAAGGAAGCGATCGGGACCGGCGAGGAGGGCGAACAGAACCCTCGCGCCTACATCACGGCGAGCGCCGAGGAGGCCAGCCACGAAGAAGGCGCGGTCGGCAGCGCCGCGAAGGCGGTCGCCAAACGCGACTCGAACCGGGACGACCTCGGCCTCGAAGGAGGCCCGGACCAGCTGCCGGCGAGCCCGGACCACGGCAGGGAGATCCCCGAGCTCTCGGTCATGGCCTCTGGCAATCTCGGGCTGATCACCTTTCCCCGGGAGCCAGGACGCCTGACCTTGGAGCGGATCGAGGAGCTGTATCCGGGCCTGCTCGACGCCCTGCGGGAACATCCGGGAATCGGCTTCGTGATGGTCGACTCCGCAAACGGCGGGGTGGCGCTCGGGGCCGAAGGGGCCAATTGGTTCGAGATCGACGACGTCGAGGGAGTCGACCCGCTGGCCCCCTTCGGGCAGAATGCGATCCAGCATGTGCTGCGCACGCACCGCTTCTCGAACTGCCCGGACATCATGGTGAACAGCACCTGGTGGAGCGACATGGACGAGGTCGCCGCCTTCGAGGAGCTGGTCGGCTCACACGGCGGCATGGGCGGCACCCAGGCCCATCCCTTCGTGCTCCATCCGGTCGATCTCGCCTGGCCCGACGAACCGGTGGTCGGGGCCGAGGAGATTCACCGCGTGCTCAAGGGCTGGCTGCCGGACGGCGCAGGGACTCTCCCGGCCTGAGTACCTGGATCTCCAGGTCTGGCGCTTGCTCGGACATCTGCTGCTCGAACGCCCTGACCGGCTTTTCGAGCAAGGCGCCGCGGATGCCTTTCATCCCGATCGGGAAGTAGGTGCCCCAGTGGATCGGCACCGTCACCGCGGGCCGGAGCGTGGCGGCGGCGATCGCCGCACCGCGCGGATCCATGTGGCCGGGTCCGAGTTTGTGCCCCCAGCCCCAGATCGGGAGCAGCGCCACTTCCAGCGTGTCGGCCAGTTCGGAGAGCCGCGGATGAAGGTCGGTGTCACCGGCGAAGAAGAGGCGCTGGCTCCCTTCGATCACGTATCCGAGCGCGTTGACCTCGGGCCCGAAGGGATGCCGCCGTCCGTCATGATCGGCCGGCACGGCGAGCACGGTGACCGGGCCCACCTCCGTCCCCTCTCCTTCCTGGAGCTCGATCACATCGCGGAAGCCGGCCTTCCGGATCAGCCCGGCGGCTCCCTCCGGCACGATGACCCGGGTCTCCGGGGCGAGGCGCTTCAGGCTGGGCAGGTCCAGGTGGTCGAAGTGGAGATGCGAGATCAGGACCGCGTCGATGCCCTCGACGAAGGCGGGGCCGGGATCCTGGACATGCCGCCGCAGGTGAACCACCCGATTCCGGAACACCGGATCGGTGAGCAGCTTCACGCCATCGACTTCGATCAGGACGGTCGCATGTCCGCCCCAAGTCAGTTGCACTTATGCGGTCTGTTCCTCGCCGAAGGCGTCCTCGTCGTGCGGGTCGGCCACGACGCTGGGCTCGGTCACGAGCATCGGCGACTGGCCCTTCTCGATCGATTCACGGGTCACCACGCATTTGCTGACGTCATCGCGCGACGGCAGCTCGAACTGGACGTCGAGCAGGGAGTCCTCGATGATCGAGCGCAGTCCGCGGGCGCCGGTCTCGCGGACCAGCGCCTTGTCGGCGATCGCCTCGAGCGAGTCCTCGGCGAAGACCAGCTCGATCCCGTCGAACTCGAAGAAGCGCTGGAACTGGCGGACCAGGGCGTGCTTGGGTTCGGTCAGGATGCGGACCAGGTCGGCCTGGTCGAGCTGATGGAGCGCCGCGACGACCGGCAGGCGGCCGATGAACTCGGGGATCAGGCCGTACTCGACCAGATCCTCCGGCAACACCTGCTCGAAGAGCTCGCCGGGATCCTCGTGAGCGTCGTCGCTGACCACGGCGCCGAAGCCGATGCCCTTGTTGTCGACCCGCCGCTCGATCACCTTCTCCAACTCGGCGAAGGAGCCGCCGCAGATGAAGAGGATGTTGGTCGTGTCGATGGTCAGGAATTCCTGGTGCGGGTGCTTGCGGCCGCCCTGCGGCGGCACCGAGGCAGTGGTGCCTTCGAGGATCTTCAGCAGGGCCTGCTGGACGCCCTCGCCGGAAACGTCCCGGGTCAGCGAAGGATTGTCCGCCTTGCGGGTGATCTTGTCGATCTCGTCGATGTAGATGATCCCGGTCTCGGCCTTGGCGACGTCGTAGTCGGCAGCCTGGATCAGCTTGAGCAGGATGTTCTCGACGTCCTCACCGACGTAGCCGGCTTCGGTCAGCGCGGTGGCGTCGGCGATCGCGAAAGGCACGTTGAGGATTCGGGCCAGGGTCTGGGCGAGCAGGGTCTTGCCGCAGCCGGTCGGGCCGAGCAGCATGATGTTCGACTTCTGGAGTTCGACGTCGCCGTCGCCCTCCTCGGCCATGCGGACCCGCTTGTAGTGGTTGTAGACAGCGACCGAGAGGGCACGCTTGGCGGTTTCCTGGCCGACCACGTACTCGTCGAGTACGGAGTTGATCTCCTGCGGACGTGGCAGGCGGTCGAGGTCTAGCCCGGCCGGCGCCGAAGCGGAAACTGACTCCTCGTCGATGATCTCGTTGCAGAGATCGATGCATTCGTCGCAGATGTAGACACCCGGACCGGCGATCAGCTTTTTCACCTGCCGCTGCGACTTGCCGCAGAAGCTGCAGAGCAGTTGCTCGTTGGTATCGGTCGGACCTGCCATCTAGCCTCCGGGGTCAGGAGTGGGCTCGCTTGGTCCCACTCTAGAAGAAGCGCCGCCGCGACCCGCGAACTTCAGCCGCCGACGACGTCGTTCCTCTTTACTGCGACCCTACCCCGGTCCCTGCCTCGGCAACAACGCGTGCAGCCGGGCCGGATACGCTCGGGATATGACCGAGATCAGAGCTGTCACCGCGGAGGAGTTTCCCCAGTTCGAGCCTCTCTTCGTGGCCTATCAGGAGTTCTATGAGGTCGAGGACATCGACCCGGAACGAAACCGCGGGTTCTTCTCGAGGTTCCTCGGTGGCACCGACGACGGTTGGCTGCTCGGTGCCTTTGACGGCGACGAGGCCGTCGGGTTCGGCTGTTTCTACCGGACCATGAGCTCCCTCTCTGCCACCGATGTCGTCTTGTTGAACGACTTGTACGTCAATGAATCCGCACGTGGCCGGGGTGCCGGGCGCGCCCTGATCGAGGCCGGGGCAGAGCTCGCCCGCCAGGCCGGCGCCACCCATCTGGTCTGGGAGACCGCGCCCGACAACCACCGGGCCCAGGCGCTCTACGACACCACCGGTGCCGAAAAGTCGACCTGGCTCGAGTACGAACTCGAGGTCTGAGCCGACACCGCAACCTCCCCGCCCCTCCCGGGTTCTTTGTGACAGGTGAAACAAGAGCTTCAAGGGAGGGGCTCGGATGCTTCAAGTCAAACGCATACCTTCAGGTTCCGAAAGAAGTCCGGTCAGCATCAGGTACACGCTGATCGCAGTGGCGTTCGCAGGGGCCCTCTGCGCCTTCAGCCTGCTGGCACCGGGAGCTTTCGGCTAGGGGACGCCCGGCGCGAGCCGGGCCGGGGGATGAAAAAAGGGCCGCGACCACGCTCAAAGCGTGATCGCGGCCCTTTCAAGTGCGCTGATCCGGGGGCTCCCACCCGGACCGGCGCAAGTTTGCCACCCCCTAGACGGCGGGCGGCGGGCCGGCGTCCTCCTCGACGACCACGGTCTCTTCGACCACGGCCACGCCGCCTTCTTTGAGCTCGACCAGCCGGTAGTAGAGGACCGTGGCGAGCATCGAAAGGTACGGGTAAAGCAAGATTCCGAGGATCAGCCCGACCAGGGCTCCGAGCCACCAGCTCGCCAGGCTGACCAGCACGGTCAATGCGGCGACGCCCCAGACGATGAGGATGGCCAGGATGCCGACCGCCAGGATCCTCATCCGGTTGTCCCGGGTGAGCTCGGCGCTGCGGGACATCGAATCGAAGATGCCGCGGCCTTCGACCACCAGGGCCGGCAGCGACACGGCCAACACCAGCGCCACGATGACCCCGGGCACGATCAGGAGCACGAGCCCGACGCCGACCAGGATGCCGACGATGATCTCGAGCACGATGATCGCCAGGATCCGCGGCCAGACCGAACCGAGCAGGTCGCCGATCGTGTAATCGACCTCACCGCTGGTCTCCACGTCTTGGACGATGCGGATCACGGAACCCATCAGCCAGGCGCCCGCGACGAGCTGGACCAGCCGTCCGAGGAAGCTTCCGAGCCAGCCGTCCCCGAGGATGAACTGGATGATTGCTGCCGGAACCAGCAGCAACAGGGCAACCAGCCAGAACGTGCCGAATGCCTTCTGGTAGATCTCACCGGTCTGTTCGAAAACCCCACCAATGTCGAGATGACCGCCGGTACCGCTTGTACCACTCATCGCTACTCCTCCTTCGGTTTTGCGGGAGGTCCCGCCATTTGGGCCTTTGCACACGACCCGCCGGATACCTTCCCGCGGGAAGAGGGCTTCACCCCCTAGGGATGAGGGAGCAGTTCTGGATGGGGATATCTTGACTCCATGAAACGCGTTTCAGGCACCTCGACGCTGACCCAGGACTCACCCCATCTGACCGGCAAGGAGCTGCGCAAGCACGCCTCTCGGGAGAGCCACGCCGAGTGGACGCCGGAACCGGACCGGGATCCCATCGGGATCCTGCTGGCCCAAGGCGAGAGCCGGGTCCAGGACCTGCTGCCGATCCGGTACGGCCGGATGTCGGCCTCACCCTTCGCCTTCTACCGGGGCGGCGCCGCGATCATGGCGGCCGACCTCGCCCCCACTCCGACCACCGGCGTGCGGGTCCAGGCCTGCGGCGACGCCCACATCTCGAACTTCGGCGGCTACGCGGCCCCGGACCGCCGGCTGGTCTTCGACCTCAACGATTTCGACGAGACCCTGCCCGCCCCCTGGGAATGGGACGTCAAGCGGATGGCCGCCAGCGCGGTGATCGCCGCGCGGGAAAACGGGGCCGGCAAGAAGGCCGCCCGGAAGATCGTGCTGGCCGGGATGGCCCAGTACCGCGACGTGATGCGCCGGCTCGCCGGCCTCAGCTACCTGGACGTCTGGTACGCCCGGCTCGACGTCGAGCAGCTGGTCGAGATCCTCGAGAACGTCCATGGGGCCGACTCCGGCATCAACCTGCGCCGCGACATCGCGAAGGCCAGCCGCAAGGACAGCAGCCGCGCCCAGCGCAAGCTGACCGAGGAGACGAGCGACGGCGAGCCTCGCTTCGCCAGCCGCCCGCCGCTGCTGGTCCCCGCTTCCGAGCTGGCGGGGAACCTCGGGCTGACTGACCTGGACGCGATCAAAGGGCTGCTCGAGGGGTTGCTCCAGCAGTACGCGGACACGCTCCCGCCGGACCGTCAACACCTGTTCGGCCACTACCGGTTCGTGGACATGGCCCGCAAGGTGGTCGGAGTCGGGTCGGTCGGAACCCGGGCCTGGGTGCTGTTGTTCCTCTCCAACCGCCGCAAGGATCCGCTGGTCCTGCAAGTGAAGGAAGCCCAGGCATCGGTGCTCGCTCCCTACGCCGGCGCCTCGAAGTTCCGCCTCCAGGGCCGGCGGGTGGTCGAGGGGCAACGCCTGACCCAAGCGGCCAGCGACCTCTTCCTCGGCTGGGTGCGGGCCCAGGGGCCGGATGGCGAGGTCCGTGATTTCTACGTGCGCCAGCTCTGGGACGGCAAGCTCTCGGTCGACATCGATTCGCTCGAAGAGCGGGGGCTGAGCGAGTACGTGCGGGCCTGCGCCGGGGCGCTGGCACTCGCCCATGCCCGCACCGGCGACCGGGTCGCGATCGCCGAGTACCTGGGCAAGAACGACAGCTTCGACCAGGCGATCGCCGAGTTCAGCCTGCGTTACGCGAAACAGAACAAGCAGGACTTCGAGGCGTTCACCGCCGAAATCGAATCGGGCAGGATCGAAGCCACCCCCGGCATCTGATCCCTGGTTGCCAATACGATCCGGACCGTGAGATCCCGACCCGTCCTGCTCGCCGCCCTGTTCCTGCTGGCCGCCCTGCTGCTGCCGGTCACGGCCCCGGCGGGGGCTTCGGCAAACGTGGCCGGTGCGGCGAAGCGCCTGGACAACCTGCGCCAGAAGCCGGAACGGCTCCGGCAGTTCCTGCGCGGCATGCCGAAGGGGACCGACCTGCACACCCATCTATCGGGGGCCGTCTACGCGGAGGCGATGATCCGCTGGGGAGCAGAAGACGGCAAGTGCGTCGACACCATTACTTTCGTCTCGACCTTCCCGCCCTGCACCGGCGACCAGGTCCCGTTGAGCGACGCCCTTTCGAACACCCAGCTCTGGGACCAGATCCTCGCTGTCTGGTCGATGCGCGAGTTCCGCCCCGACGCCTTCTCCGGCCACAACCACTTCTTCGCCACCTTCGACCTGTTCGGCTCGGCCTTCAGCGGCCGCCAGGGCGACGGGCTGGCCCAGGTCACCCAGCGGGCCGCCGACCAGAACGAGCAGTACGTCGAGCCGCTGATCACGCCCCAGTTCGGCGCGACCCTCGCCATCGCCAACCAGGTCGGCTACAACCCCGATTTCGCGGCGATGCGGCAGGCGATGATCGACGCCGGGATCACCAACGCGATCCCGGCGGCCGGACTGACCGCTTCCAGCACCCTCAGCCGCCGGTCCGACCTCCAGGGCTGCGAGACCGACGACCCGGACCCGGGCTGTGACGTGCTCGTCCACTTCGACGTCCAGGTGCTTCGCAACCAGCCGCCGGCCGTGGTCTTCGCCCAGCTGCTGTTCGGCTTCGAGCTGATGAAGGCCGACCCGAACTGGGCCGGCATGAACATGGTCCAGCCCGAAGATGCCGCCTACTCGACCTCGGACTACAACCTCCACATGCGGATGGTCAAGTACCTGAGCTCGGTCTATCCGGGCGAGAACGTAACCCTGCACGCGGGCGAGCTGGTGCCCGGCGTGGTGCCGCCCTCGGACCTGCGCTTCCACATCCGGCAGGCCGTCAACATCGCCGGCGCCGACCGGATCGGCCACGGAGCCGACCTGCGCTGGGAGCGGAACCCCGGCCAGATCCTGCGCAGCATGAAGAAAAAGGGAACCTGCCTCGAGGCGAATCTGACCTCGAACCAGCAGATCCTCCGGCTCTACGGCAAGCGTCACCCGATCCGCGACTACGTCAAGGCCGGGGTCAAGGTCACCCTCTCGACCGATGACGAGGGTGTCTCTCGCACCGACCTGACCGCCCAGTACGTGAAGGCGGTCCGGCAACACGGCTTCGGCTACCGCCGCCTCAAGAGATTCGCGACGGACGGCCTCCGCTGCGCCTTCCTCACCCCGGCCGAAAGGAAGGCCGCCCTGGCCGACCAGAAGCAGCGCTTCCGCAAGTTCGAATCCCGCTTCCCCTAGTCGAGGATCGCCACGACGCGAGCCGGGGCGGCTGAGCCGCCGACCAGCTTCAGCGGGAAGCAGGCGACGGTGAAGCCGCGGGGCGGCAACTGGTCGAGGTTGGCCAGGCGCTCGATCTGCGAGTAAGGGATGTCGGCCTGGTGGGCCTCCCAGAAGATCCCGGCCTCTCCCTTCTCCTTGGCCTCCTCGGCCTGTATCCAGAGCGGCCGATCCCAGCCCCAGGCGTCGATCCCCATCACCCGGACCCCACGGTCGTAGAGCCACTGGGTGGCGGCGGCGCTGACGCCGGGGCCATGGGCCATGTACTCGAGCGTGCCGAGGAAGCGGTCGCAGCCGGTCCGGACCAGGCAGATGTCGCGCTCGGCGATCTCGTGCCCGATCCGCTCGAGCTCGGTCTCGATGTCGGCGATCCCGATCACCTCGCCGTCCTCGCGCTCGTGGAAGTCGAGCAGGAAGCCGGGCCGGAAGAACCAGTCGAGCGGCAGCTGGTCGATCGTCTCGGCCGGTTTGCCCTGGATCGTCGAGTTGTAGTGCCAGGGAGCGTCGACATGGGTCGAGCTGTGGGTGCCGAGCAAGGTGAAGGTGTCGACCGCCCAGCCCTCGCCGTCGCGGAGCAGTTCCGGGCCGACCCCGAACAGCGTCTCGATCTGCTTCGCGCCTTCCTCATGCGACGTGTAGTCGACGTCGACTCGCACGACCTCAGGGGCGCCTTCCGGTCCCGGCTCGATCGGAGCCGATAGATCAATCAATCTGCTCATGCCAGGCAGACTAGAGTGCCTACATGACCGCGACTGATGGTGCGAAGGGGACGGTCCTGGTCACCGGGGGCTCCGGCTTCCTCGGTGGACGGGCGATCATCGACCTGCTCGAACGGGGCTACGAGGTGCGAACCACCGTGCGCAGCAAGGCCAAGGCGGCGCGGGTCGAGGAGAACATCTCGAACGAACTGGGCCGGCCGGCCGGGATCGAGTTCTTCGAGGCGGACCTTTCCAGCGACGAGGGCTGGGCTGAAGCGGCCACGGGATGCCGTTACGTCCTGCACATCGCCTCGCCCTTCCCTCCGGGCAAGCCGAAGGACCCACAGGAGCTGATCAAGCCAGCCGTCGAAGGCGCGACGCGGGTGATCAACGCCGCCCTGGACGCCGGGGTCGAACGGATCGTGATGACCTCGTCGGTCGCGGCGATCCGCGGCGGCGAGAACCAGGAGAACCGGCCCTACACCGAAGAAGACTGGACCGAGGTCGACGCGGTCGCCGTCTATCCCCAGTCGAAGACGCTGGCCGAGCAGGCCGCCTGGGAGCTGGTCGACGAAAGGGGCGAACGGGAGAAGCTGGCGGTGATCAATCCCAGTGCCATGCTCGGCCCGGTCATGCCCGACGATGACTCTTTCTCACTCGAAGGCATCCAGCGGCTGCTCGACGGGATGCCGGCCGTACCGGAGATCGGCTTCAGCTGGGTCGACGTGCGCGACGTTTCCGCCGCCCACATCGCCGCGATGGAGAAGCCCGAGGCCGGCGGCCGACGCTACATCGTTTCCGGCCCCTTCCTCTGGCTGCTCGAGGTGTCCGAGATCCTGCGGGAAAAGGTGCCGGACCTGGCCCAGAAGGCGCCGACCCGCAAGGCCCCCAAGTTCATGGTCCGGATCATGGCCATCTTCGACCCGGGCGCCCGTGCCCTGATCCAAGACATCGGCAAGCGCAACGACTTCGACACGACCCGGGCGAAAGAGGTCCTGGGAATCGAAGCCCGCCCGGTCGAAGAAACCATCGTCGACTGCGCCAAATCCCTCGCTACCCGAAGTTAGCGGTACGCCGTGGGGTTGGGTAGGCATCGCCGGGACGGTCGCGGGCGGCATTCAGCCGCCCTCCCCCTTGAGCGTCCCGGACGACGCCCACCCAACCCCACGGCTACCCCAACCCGATCGGCTCGACTGCTCCTGCTGCCATGAGGGCAATCAAGTTCGTAGGCATCTCGGGGGTTGTGCTCTTTCCGACTGCGTAGTCCCGCACCAAGGAAAGAGCACAACCCCCGAGGCCCAAAGCAACAGGCAAATCCGGGGATCACCAATCCCAGGCGTTTACGAGCGGTTCGGGGTTGAGGAGCCTGCCGTGGGTTCGGATCTCGATGTGCAGGTGGCAGGGCGTGCTGGCTGCGTTGCCCGTCTGGCCGACCGAGCCGAGGCGGCGACCGGCCCGGACCTTCTGGCCCTTGCGGACCGGGGGCGGACGGAGCATGTGGGCGTACTTGTAGGTCCGTCTCTCCCCCTCGCCTTTCAGCACGACGAAGTTGCCGTAGAGCTCCGGATCGTAGGCCCGCTTGAGGATGGTGCCGGCCCGTACCGCCACGATCGGGGTGCCGCAGGCGGCGGTGATGTCAAACCCCTCATGGGTGCGGCCGTCCACCCTGGGCGCACCGAACTCGCCGATGTAGCCCCGGGTGCCATGCGGCCCGTCGAGCGGGAATTCATGGGAGTGGAGCCGGATCCGGCCAACCCGCCTGAACGGCCCCCCGATCGGGCCGGCCACCACCTCGTAACGACCAGCCGGTGCGAGCCTCCCACCCTGGGTGAGGCCGTCCCAATAGATGTGGTGCCAGCGAACCGGCTTCAGCGAGCCGGTGACGACGCGCCGGACGGTCAGGCCGTTGCCTAGCTCCTTGACCCGGATCGCGATGTGGCGATTCTCCCTACCGTTGAAGCGGAAGTGGAAGCGGATCGGGTCCACGGAGTACGGAATCGCCTGCTTGGGCGTCACGCCCCGGTCCAAGAGCCGGAACGGCTGCTTCGGCGCCGCTTGGGCCGGCCCTGCAAATGCGAGAGCCGCCACCAGGACGGTGACGGCTCCGGCGAAGCTGCGGCAGAAGCTGCTCAAGCTTCCGCCCTAACGATGCTCGATTACCCGGTCGATCAGGCCGTATGTGGTGGCCTCTTCGGCGCTCATGAAGTAATCGCGCTCGGTGTCGTGGGTGATCTTCTCGAGGTCCTGGCCGGTGTGCTTGGCGAGGATCTTGTCGAGCCGGCTGCGGGTGTCGATGATCTCGTTGGCGTGGATCTCGATGTCGGTCGCCTGACCCTGGAAACCGGAGGAGACCTGATGGATCAGGATCTTCGAGTTGGGCAGCGACATCCGCTTGCCCGCAGCGCCGCCGGCCAGCAGCAGGGCGCCCATGCTCATCGCGATGCCGACGCAGATGGTCTGGACGTCGGGCTTGATGAACTGCATCGTGTCGTAGATCGCGAGGCCCGCGTAAACGGAGCCGCCGGGCGAGTTGATGTAGAGGCTGATGTCCTTCTCGGGATCCTCCGCATCGAGGTGGAGCAGCTGGGCCACCACCAGGTTGGCGATGTCCTCGTTCACACCGGTGCCGAGGAAGATGATGCGCTCGTTGAGGAGCCGGGAATAGATGTCGAACGAACGCTCTCCGCGAGAGGTCTGCTCGACGACCATGGGGACAAGTGGACTCATGCCGCAATCCTATAGATGCGATCTCCCCGACTCAGAGTCGTATGTAGTACCTGTTGCACCGGGCGTCGGGGCTGGTTTTACCTGTTGCTCTTGGACTCGGGGTGTGGGGGTCTGCCTTTGTGCGGGACTACGCAGTCGGCAGACCCCCACACCCCGAGATGTGAGCGGAGCTGGCCGGTCTGCTTGGAGCAGGAGGAGTCGAGCTGATTCCCTGCCTCAAGGGCTAGGCAGCTTGACTGCTCTGGCTGGGTGGGGCCATTCCAGTTGATCCGCATCTCGGGGGTTGTGGTTTTTCCGACTGCGTAGTCCCGCACAAAGGAAAAGCCACAACCCCCGAGCCAGGTGCAACAGGTAAAAACAACCCCGAGGCCAGGGCAACAGGCGCTACTTGTCAGACTCCGCGTCAGCTTCGGTCGACTCGTCGTCCTCGTCGTCGCCGATTCCCCAGAGCTTCTTGTCGGTTTCTTCGGCAGACATCTCGGTGGCCTTGGCCGATTCGGCGATCACGTCCATCGCCTTGCGGACCTTGATGTCAGCGGCGACCATCTCGTGGCGGCCGTCCCGCTTGAGGCGCTCGAGCAACTTCGCACCGGTGGTGCGCTCGTGGGAAGCGGCGTGTTCGAGTTCCTCGGCCATCTCCTCGTCGGTGACCTCGATGTCCTCGGCTTCCGCCACCGCGACCAGCACCGCCTCGCGGCGGATCTCCTGGTCGGCGTCGTCGAGCGACTCGTCGATGATCTCGTCGCGGGTCTTGCCCTGCATCTGCAGGTAGGTGTCCGGGTTCATGCCCTGACCGGCCATCTGCCGCTCGACCCGCTCCCAGCGCTCCTCGCCCCGGGCCCGGAGGATGTCCTCGGGGATCCCGACCTTGGCGTTGGCGACCGCGGCGTCGACCGCGGCTACCCGGAAGTCCTGTTCGATCCGCTGCTCGGCCGACTCGCCGAGCTTCTCGGCGATGTCCGCGCGCAGCTCCTCGAGCGTGTCGAACTCGGATGCCTCGGAGGCGAAGTCGTCATCGGCCTCGGGCATCTGCTTGACCCGGACCTCCTTGACGGTGACCGCGAAGTCGGCGTTCTGGCCGGCCAGCTCGGCGGCGCCGTACTCCTCCGGGAAGTTCACGTTGACCTGGACCTCGTCGCCGGCCTTGGCGCCGATGATCTGCTCCTCGAAGTCATCGATCAACTGGCCGGAGCCGATCTCGATCGTGTGGTCGGTAGCCGAACCACCCTCGAACTCGACCCCGTCGAGCGAGCCGACGAAATCGACCAGCACGTGGTCGCCCTCTTCGGCGGGGCGGTCGACCTGGTCGAGGCTGGCCATGCCTTCGCGCAGCCGGTCGATCTCACGGTCGATCACCTCGTCCGGCACGTCGGTGCCGGCTTTCTCGACCTCGAGCCCCTTGTACTCGCCGAGCTCGGCTTTCGGCCGTACACCGACTTCGTACTTGAACTCGACCGTCTCCCCGTCACCGGTCGGGGCCTTGGTGATCTCGACTTCGGGCGAACCGATCGGCACGATGCCAGATTCGTAGACGGACTTCTGGTACCACTCGGGCAGCGCTTCCTGGATCGCCTCTTGGAAGACGGTGTCGAAGCCGAGACGCTGGATTGCCAGCGAAGGCGGCGCCTTGCCCTTGCGGAAGCCGGGCATGCGCATTTCACGGGCCAGCGCCCGGGCGGCCCGCTGGACCTGGACGGACACTTCGTCGGCCGGGACTTCGACCTCGACTCGTGCCCTCGAATCTTCTAGTTCAGTAACGGTGGTCTTCAAGGTCGAATGAGGGTATCGGGGACTGGCGTTCCGGGGCTTTCCCAACCCGGGATCTCAGGGATGGATCTTCTCGCCGCGGGCGAGCATGTCGCAGAACTCGCGGATCTTTCTCGCCCGGGTCTCCCGGCGCTTCACGGTCTGTATCCGGTGGAGGATCGAGTAGCGGTTCTGGGAGTCGAGCTTGGCGAAGGCCTCCTCGAGGCCCGCCTCCTTCAAGGCCCGGGCCAGGTCCTCGGGGATCTTCGCATTGGCCGGGCTGTCGTACGCGGCCTCCCACCGGCCGTCTTCCTTCGCCCGTTCGACCTCGGCCAGCCCCGCCGGCCGCATCCGCCCGGCGGCGATCAGCGCCTCGGCCTTTTCCCGGTTGACCTTCGACCACTTGCTCCGCTTCCGCCTCGGGGTGAGCCGTTGCCGGTAGCGGTCATCGTCGATCCGCCGGCTCTGGCTGTCGATCCAGCCGAAGCAGAGCACGGTCTCGACGATCTCCGTCCAGCTCAGCGACTTGACCCCGGTGTGCTTCTTGTAGATCTCCAGCCAGAGCTCGTCCTCGGTCTCGCCATGCTCCTCGAGCCAGGCGCCGAGCTGTTCTCCGTCCTCGAAATGGATGAGCAGCATGTCGTCGGCCATCCAGAGCAACTTACGGGCTCGGACGGTTTTCATGTTTTCGACCTTACGTACCCGAATCAGGAGGAGTTCCTTTGAACGGCCGAGTTTTCGTTGGCGCCATCGCCGCCGTTTTCATCTTGACCGGAGTTGCTTCCGCGAAACAAGGACCCTGGATACTTCCTGCGAAGACGATTCACGAGAAGAACACGATCGATTCGAATGCAAGCCCGGAGGTTGCAGTCGGGCCGGGTCGGACTGCGACCGCGGCTTGGCTGGCCGTCGACAGGGGCGATCCAGCCGACGAGACCGACGATCGTCATCTGGTTCGGGTCGCCACCCGGAAACCTTCGCGATCGTTCGGCGCTCCGGCGACTCTCGCTTCATTCCCGATGTCCGCAGGCTCCTTCGACCGGCTCAGGGAAGTGCACGTCGTGGCTGGTCCCGGCGGAACGCTGGTCACCTGGGTGAAGGTGTCCGAAGAAGATTCGGTCGTCCAGGCGAGGTTCCGTCCCAAGGGAGGTCACTTCGGCCCGATCCGCGACATCTCTCATGACCCCGTCTACTACCTGACCGCGTCCGCGGCCGGCGCCAACGGCGGCTTCGCCGTATCGTGGTCCAACTCCGACGGCGTCGTCCAGGTGACGGTCAGAAGACCGCACCGCGGTTTCTCCACGCCGGTCGACGTTTCTGGACCGGGGCCCGCGTCCCCTGCATTCTCGGATATCGCGGTTGACAGCAACGGCAACGTGGTCGTGGTCTGGCGAAGGGACGATTTCGGTGCCGGACCGACCACTCTGCACGTAGCGAGGCTGCCGAGAGGTGACTGGCATGGGAATCAGCAGGTCATCGCCAGAGGGTCGACGGACGAGGCGGGCGAGATCGAGGATCCCCGCATCGCGGTGACACCCGACCGCACGGTTGTCGTGGTCTGGTCACAGGTTGAAGCCGGGGGAAGCCGGATCTACTCCAGGGTCCGGCGCGCTGGAAGCATCTTCTCGCGACGGGTGCCGGTCTCCGGCTCCGGCGATTCGCGGGGACTGGCCAACGACTCACCCGAACTCGCCGTCGATGGCGACGGTCTGGTCTCGATCGTCTTCAGGAAGAAATTCGAGTACCCCGGCGAGTACGGGAAAGAGCCTTATCGGACGGCCTACGTCGCCACCGGCAAGCCGGGAGGAAAGTTCCGGCTTCGGAGACTCGGTGGGGGACTGGGGCACTCCGCCATCGATCCACAGGTGACTGCCTCAAGAAACGGAACATCCACGGTCCTGTGGTCGGAGGGCGCTGGCAGCGGTCCGTTGGCCGTGCATTCGGCGACCCGCTTACCCGGGGGCAAATATTCTGCCAAGCCGAGATCCAGGCCACTCGCCGACGGATACATCAGCGAGGTCTCCGTCGCGTCCAGCGGGGACGGCAATGCGGTGGCGGTCTGGAGAAAGTCCGACGGAGATTCCCGCTACATCAAGACTGCTTCGACGCGCGCTTGGAAGCGCGGTGGGCTTTGAGGGCCTTGGCGAAGTCGAGGATGAAGCCGGCCAGGCGGCCGATCGGGCCGGTGACCAGCCAGGCGCGGAAGCGGGCGCGTTCGAGGGGGGCTTGCTCACTCATTGGCGTAATCCAGTAGTGAGAGGTCGACCAGCCACTCGACCGGGGCGTGGTCATCGGTCCAGATGTCGCCGCCGGTCAGGGGCAGCTCGGTGCGGACCGCGGTCGAGCCGGCGAGCGGCCCGAGGGCATGTGGGATCGGCGAGTCCTTGCCCATGGCGGCGAGGAGGATGTTGCCGGCCTCGATCGGGGTGGCCGAGGCGGCCAGCATCGTGTTGGTCTCGGTGACCGGGTCGCGGAGCACATGCGGCATCGATTCCTGGATCGTCGCGGTCAGGTTCTCCTCCAGCGCGTCGCTGCCCTCGGGATGGCCGACGTTGATCAGCACCACCCCGCCCGGCCGGAGCCGGTCGCGGACCAGTTCGAAGAACTCCTTCGTCGCCATGTAGAAGGGGATGTACGGCTGGTGGTAGGCGTCGACCATGATCACGTCATAGACCGGGTCCGCCGCCTCGAGCCAGGGCCGGGCATCCTCGGTGTGGACCTCCATGTTCGGGTTGTCGAGTCCGAAGTACTTCCGCCCCACCTCGGTGATCTTGCCGTCGATCTCGACCGCGTCGACCCTGGTCTCGGGGAAGAAATGCCCGTAGGCCCGGGCCACCGTGCCGGCCGCGTTGCCGAGGATCGCGATCCGCCCCGGCCAGGACGCCTCGCGCTTTCTGGTGACCCGCGGCGAGGCCGTGAACGGCAGCACCAGATGCTCGTCCCAGTAGTTGCCGACCAGGTAGTCACCGGGGCGGTAGAGCGAGTGGACCGCCTGACCCTCGTTCAACTCGAGCTGCCGCTCACCGTCGTCCATTTCCACCACCCGCAGGTACTGGTGGGGGGTCTCGGCTTCATAGATCACGTCGCCTTCGCCCGCGGCCTTGATCGTCCCGACCGGGACCAGGGCCGCGCAGGCGACCGCGGCCGGGATCAGGGCCGGCCAGGCCTTCCTCAGGCCGATCGAGGCGACCACGGCGACGGCGAGAGCGAAGACGATGAAGGTCCGCTGGGTGCCGATCAGGGGGATCGTGACCATCGCCGAGACCAGGGTGCCGAGCAGCGAGCCGGCGGTCGACAGGGCGTAGAGCCGGCCGGCCAGTTGGCCGGCGTGCTCGACGTCACTGCCGTCCATGGCGATCCGCAGGGCCCAGGGCGAGACGGCGCCAAAGATCATCACGGGGATCGCCAACAGCACCAGCACCCCGACCAGCGAGCCGGCGAAAACGCCGACCGAGAGCTCATCGAAGGCGTCGACCGAGGCGCCGAGGAAAGGTCGGGCGAAGAAGGGGACCAGGGTGACCAGGATCGCCCCGCCCAACACCGTTCCGCAGAGCGACTTCAGATCGGGACGGCGGTCGGCCAGTTTGCCGCCCAGCCAGTAGCCGACCGCCAGAGCGACCAGGACGATCGCGATCGTGTTCGCCCAGACGATGGTCGAGTCGCCGAAATACGGGGCGAGCAGCCGGGCGCCGGCGATCTCCGCCCCCATCGTGCAGGCACCGGTCGTGAAGACCAGCAGCCCGAGGTAACGGCTACCGGGTCGCGGCATCGGCCCCCGCATCCCCGGCCAGGGCCGGAGCCTCGGCACCCTCGTCGCCGGCCAGGATCCGCTGCTCGATCAGGTCGCCGTGGCCCGCCTTGACCGCCCGCTCGATCCGGGCTTCGTCGATCTCGACCCCGCGGTTGTAGGCGAGGTCGATCAGATCCTGCTTCTGGGTCGACTGCTTGGCCGCCTCGAAGAAGGTCCAGGCGAGCACGCCGAGGATCAGGAAGGTGCCCTCGACCATCATGATCACCCCCGCCGTGCTCTGGTCCTGGATCGCGGAGATGCCCCACTTGGCGTGGCCGGCGCCGTAGTTCTTGTAGAGCTCGACCTGAGTCCACATCAGGATGTTGCCGAGGATCGCCGCGATGAAGCGGACGATGACCACGTAGACGACCTTCCATCCTGGGCCGAACCATTTCGGGGTCGGTAGAGGCCCGAAGACCGGCATCCACATCAGGCAGCCGAAGAACAGGAAGAGGCTGTGTTCGAGCCCGTGGACGATCGCCCCGCCGTAGGCCGCGTCGTACATCGTCGGGATGTGCCAGAAGAAGAGGTTGATCGCCCAGAGCGGGATCGCGATGAAGGGGTTGGCCAGAACCTGGAGGCGGCCGATGTAGGGAAGCGCGAGGATCGGCTGCATGATCGATCGGGTCAGCCCGAGCACGATGAAGAGCGAGGCGAGGTCCCCGATCACGAGGTGCTCGACCATGTGGGCGATGACCAGTTCCTCGGCCAGGTACCCCCAGGGGCTGAACAGCACGAAGCTGGCGAGGAAGAGCCCGAATCCGTAGGAGACCTGTCGCCAGACCGGCACCGGCCGGCCGGCCCAGGAAAGGGTCATGACCCGATGCCAGTAGAAGACCACCGCCACGGTCAGGGGGATCAGCTCCAGCATTGCCACGGCGTTATCGCTGAGGGCAAGCGGGATTGTGGGAAACGGAATCACGGCCTTCCAGCGTACCGGCGCTGGTAGTTTCACCACGATGAGCAAGGGAACCGCACCGGACCACTTCCCCGGGATCGGGAGCTACGGCTTCGTCTCCGATTGCCACACCTCTGCCCTGATTGCCCCGGACGGTGCGGTCGAGTGGTTCTGCGCCCCGCGCTTCGACTCGCCCAGCATCTTCGGTTCGATCCTCGATCGCACGGCCGGCCATTTCCGTTTCGGCCCCCTGAAGGAATCGGCACCGCTCAGCCGTCGTTACGAACCGGGGACGCTCGTGCTGGAGACCACCTGGTCGACCGAAACCGGCTGGGTGGTGGTCCGCGACGCGCTCTCGATCTCGTCCTGGGCCGAGCAGGGCGGCCCGCGCGAGCTGATGACCGGGCATGAGGCGGATCGCTGCCTGGTCCGGCTGGTCCACTGCATCGACGGCGAGGTGGAGATGGAGATGGCCTGCCGTCCGCGCTTCGGCTACGGGTCCGAGTCGGCGGTCTGGTCCGACCGGGGCCTTGGCGAAGCGATGGCTGAAGGAGGTGGCGAGAAGGTCGCCCTGGCCACCGACCTCAACCTGACCCTGGAGCAGGGCCAGGCCACCGGGCGGTTGAAGATGAAGCAGGGCGAGAGCGCCTTCGTCTGCCTGAGCTGGGGCGACGGCATCGGCCCCCACCCGCGCAGCTACCCGGAAGCGAAGGAGCGGATCGAGTCTTCCCGTGACCTCTGGCGCGACTGGCTGGCCCAGGGCAGCTTCCCCGACCACCCCTGGCGGATCCATCTGCAGCGTTCGGCCCTGGTGCTGAAGGGGCTCACCTACACGCCGACCGGGGCGATGCTCGCCGCCGCCACCACTTCCCTGCCGGAGACGCCGGGCGGCGAACGCAACTGGGACTACCGCTTCTCCTGGATCCGCGACTCCACCTTCGCCCTCTGGTCGATGCATTCGCTCGGCTTCGAGCAGGAGGCGAGGGACTTCATGAGGTTCGTCCGCGACCGGGCCCTGGAAGCCGACGGGGGCTTGCAGATCATGTACGGGATCGGCGGCGAACACGACCTGACCGAGCAAACGCTCGACCACCTTTCCGGCTACGGCGGCGCCCGGCCGGTCCGGACCGGCAACGGCGCCTATGACCAACGTCAGAACGATGTCTGGGGGGCCCTGCTCGACTCGATCTACGTCCATCGCAAGGCGCTGGGCCCCGAGGCGATCAACGACCAGACCCGGGACCTGGTCAGGCGGCTGGTCGAGAACGCGCTCAAAGCCTGGCCGGAGCCCGACCAGGGAATCTGGGAGGCCCGGGGCGAGCCGAAGCATTACGTCTCCTCGAAGCTGATGATCTGGGTTGCGGTCGACCGCGGTGCCCGGCTGGCGGCCGAGTTCGGGGTCAAGGAGAACGCCGAGATGCTGAGCGCCAAGGCCCAGGAGATCAAGGACGAGATCATCGAGAAGGGCCTCAAGGACGGGGTCTTCCGGCAGCATTACGACACCGACGCGCTCGATGCGTCCGTGTTGCTGATGCCTCTGGTCCGTTTCCTGCCGCCCGACGACCCGCGCATCCGGGACACGGTCTTGGCGATCCGGGACGGCCTCGACGACCGGGGGCTGATCCTGCGTTACCTCACCGACGAAACCGACGACGGCCTCCACGGCGAAGAGGGAACCTTCCTGATCTGCTCGTTCTGGATGGTCTCGGCTCTATCCGAGATCGGCGAGACCGAAGCCGCCCGACGGCTCTGTGAACGGCTGCTCGCCGCCTCCGGCGAGCTCGACCTCTTCGCGGAAGAACTCGAGGCGTCAAGCAACCGGCATCTCGGCAACTTCCCTCAGGCCTTCACCCACCTCGCCCTGATCAACGCCGTCTCCCATGTGATCCAGGACGAACGGCGCGAGCGGACAGCCGGGCAGAAGACCGCGGTGTTCAGCGAAATGATGGAGTAGGGGCATGACCGAGACAGGGGTCGGCCCGGACCGGGCCGAGGAAATCCGTCAGAACATCAGCGTGGTCCGCGGCCGGATGCGCTCCGCCTGCGAGCGGTCGGGCCGCGACCCTGAATCCGTGAGGCTGTTGCTGGCGACCAAGACGGTCGACCCGCCGGCGATCCGGGTTGCGATCGAAGCCGGCGAGAGGCTGGTCGCCGAGAACCGGGTGCAGGAGGTGCGGCCCAAGTTCGAGGCGCTGGCGGACCTCGAATACGAACGCCACTTCATCGGCAACCTGCAGTCGAACAAGATCAACGCCCTGGTCCCCTACGTGAGCTGTATCCAGTCGCTGGACCGGCTTTCGCTGGCCAAGAAGCTGCAGAAACGTCTGGAACGCGAAGGTGAGCGCCGCGAGGTGCTGATCCAGGTCAACACCTCGGGCGAGGAATCCAAGTTCGGTCTGGCTCCCGAAGAGGCCGAGGAGTTCACCCGCGAGGTCAGCCGGTTCGATGCCCTCGAGATCAAGGGACTGATGACGATCGGCCTGTTCACGGACGACGTCGAGCTGGCCCGTCCCAGCCTGCGGCGCCTGCGCGAGACCCGTGACCGGCTGCGCGAACTGAACCTGGACGGGGTCGGCATGGACGAACTCTCGATGGGAATGACCGGTGACCTCGAGGTGGCGATCGAGGAGGGATCGACCATAGTCAGGGTCGGCACCGCGATCTTCGGGCGCCGGGAAACCTCGGACTCCTTCTACTGGCCCGAGACCGGCCGGCCGGCCGACTGACCTGCCGGGGCAACAACGCGAAAGGATCCCGGCAGGCCGGGATCCTTTCGGTCAAGTTGGCTGTGCCTGAGTTTCGTCAGACCCTTGAGCCACTTCCTCTGCCCGCGATCGCCGGCCAGATCAACAGCACCAGGCCGATCAGGATGCAGGCCACGCCCAAGCCCCAATGCACCAGCAGGGCAAGGACGATTCCGATGACTATGAGCAACAGTGCTAGTGGCATGCCCCGGAAGTACCCGCCCGGGGTCGGTCGAAACCCGGGTTCAGAGGTCCAGCTCGTACAGCACGTGGGGAAGGCCGACGTGTTCGATCTCGCCGACCAAGACGAGTCCGGATTTCTCCATCACCCGGCGTGAGGCGAAGTTGTCGGGCAGGGTCAGGGAAACCACCTGGTCGAGTCCGGCTTCGCGTGCGGCGCCGATCGCCGCCGCGGCCATCTCGGTCGCGTAGCCCCGGTTCTGGAGTTCCGGGACCACCGCCCAGGGCAGCTCGACTGCGCGCCGGCCCGCCACCGTCGCCCAGGCCAGGCCGCCCCGGCCGACCAAGGCGCCTCCCTCGCGTTCTCGCACCACCCAAGGGCCGTAGCCGTACCGGGCCCAGTGGGCCTGGTCACGGCGCGCCATCCGTTCCAGGTCGGCCCGGTTGAAGGGTGGCATCGGATCCGGTCGCAGCCAGCGCTGGACTTCCGGGGCGGTGAACAGCCGCTCGTAGTCCCGGGCGGTCGTGGTGCCGGGACGCTGGCAGAGCAGCTCGGCCGTTATCGCCTCGCCCACGCCGACCAACGCCCACCTCAGCCGGCGCCGGCCAGCAGCAGCTTCGACTGCTTACGTACCTTGCCCTGCACGATCGGGCTCCAACCAAGCAAGAGGCCCGGGGCGCCGAGCGCCATCCGGGTCCACTTCCAGAAGTCGAAACTGTCGCGATGATCGACGATCAGGCCGTCCTCGAAACGAAAGGCGGCGTCGATCTCGTTGTGGACGACCCGGCCGGTCTGGCTGAAGGTGTAGACCGCCGACCAGTGGGCCGACCCGGAATCGCCGTCGGCCGAATGTCCCCCAAGCGTGATCTCGAGGTCATCGGAACGGCCGAGCAGCAGGCGCCACATCTTCATCACCTCCGGTCCTTCCAGATCCTGGAAGACCGGATCGTGGAAGTGGATCTGCTCGCCGTAGCAGTGCGCCATCTTGTCGGCGTCGCCGGCGGCGAAAGCCTCGTAGAAGCGGACGATCACCTCGTCGTTCTGGTTCATGGTCCGATCCTAGAGCCCGCGGCCACGGTTCCCGCTCACTTTTCCTGGCGGGAGGATTCGGACTCGATCTGCTGGGCCGCGTCCCTGACCTCGCCGATCAGCTCTTCGAGCACGTCTTCGAGCGCCACCACGCCGACCGTCTTGCCACGGCCGCGGGCGCTGCGCACGACCACGCGGGCGAGGTGGGCGCCGGAACCCTGCATCGCCTCCAGCACCTCACGCAGCCGATCGGTCAGCCGCACGGTGGGCAGCGGATGCACCCAGGATTCAGCGATCGGCCGGTTGCGATGCTTTTCCTTCACTTCGAGCGCGTCCTTCAGGTGCAGGTAGCCGATCATCTCGCCGTCACGGGTCACCGGGAAACGGGAAAAGCCGGTGCGGCCGGACGCTTCCTCGACCTCGGCCGGGGTCACGTTGATCGGCAGGGTCACCATCGTGTCGAGCGGCAAGAGGACGGCAGAGGCGTCGCGTTCCTCGAACTCCAGGGCGCCGGTGAGCAGGCGGCTCTCGTCGGCGTCGAGCATGCCTTCCCGGCTCGACTCCTCGACCAGCCCGGCCACCTCGTCCCGGGTGAAGGCGCTGGTCACCTCGTCGGAGGGGGTCACCCCGAGCAGCCGCAGCACCCCGTTGGCGCTCTTGTTGAGCAGCCAGATGACCGGGTGGAGGACCTTGACCACGGCGGCGATCGGCGGTCCCAGCGCCAAAGCGGAGCGGTCCGGGCCGGCCAGGGCGATGTTCTTCGGCACCATCTCGCCGAGTACGACGTGGAGCCCACCGACCAGGAACAGCGCCACCACCAGGGCGGCGGGATGGACCAGTGATTCGGGGATGCCGAGATCGTCGAAAGGGACCTCGAGCCCGTGCGCGATCGCCGGCTCGGCCAGGGCGCCGAGCCCGAGCGTGCAGAGTGTGATTCCGAGCTGGGCACCGGCCATCATCAGCGAAACCCGCTCCATCGCCCCCAGGGTTATCCGCGCCGCCCAGTGGCCTTCCTCGGCGCGCGGCTCGATCACCGAGCGGCGGGCGGAGATCAGGGCGAATTCCGCGCCGACGAAGAAGGCGTTGCCGGCCAGCAGCAAGAGCGAGATCGCGAGTGCGAGCGGCGTGCTCACTCCTCCTCACCTTCCCGGTCCGGTTCCGGCTTCGAGACGACGAGCCGGACGCGGTCGACCCGGAGGCCGTCCATCCGCAGGACGTAGAGGTCGACCAGCAAGGGTTCCTTCTCTTCGCCGACCGCCTCGACCCGGACCGAGTCGCCGCGGCCCGGAACCCGCCCCAGCTCGAAGCCGATCAACCCGGCCACGGTTTCGTAGTCCTCGTCCTCGGGCAGCAGCACCCCGATCTGGTCCTCGATCTCGTCCGGCCGGAGCAGCCCCGAGACGGCCCAGATGCCCTTGGCGATCTCGCGGATCGGATCTTCGTCCCGGTCGTGCTCGTCGCGGACCTCGCCGACGATCTCCTCGACCAGGTCCTCCAGGGTGACGATTCCGTCGAAGCTGCCGAACTCGTCGACCACGATCGCGATCTGGAGGCCGACCTTGCGCAGTTCGGCCAGCAGCGGGTCGAGTTCGATCGTCGACGGCACCAGCACCGGGTCGGCCATCACCTCGCGGATCGTCACCTCGCCGCGCTCCTCGTGGGGAACGGCGACCGCGTGCTTGACGTGGACGATCCCCTCGACGATCTCCGACCCCTCGCTGATCACCGGAAAGCGTGAGTACCCGCCGGCCCGGGCCGCCTCGATGACCGCCATCACCGGCTGGTCGGGGGCGAGGGTCTTCACCTTGACCCGCGGGGTCATCACGTCGTCGGCCCGCAGCTCACCGAACTCGAGGGACTTCTCGAGCAGTTCTGCGGTCGGTTCCTCCAGGGTGCCCTTCTCGGCCGAGCGGCGGACCAGCGAACCTAGCTCCTCCGGCGAGCGGGCCGAGGCCAGTTCTTCCTGCGGTTCGATGCCGAGTCGGCGCAGGATCCAGTTGGCGATCCCGTTCGTCGCCCGCACCAACGGGTGGATCACGCGGGTGAACCGGCGCTGGAACCCCTGGACCGCCTTCGCCGTTCCCATCGCGTTGGCGATCGCGAGGTTCTTCGGGACCAACTCACCGAAGATCATGGTCGCCGCGTTGGCCAGGATGAAAGCGACGGTAAGGGCGACTCCGTCGACCGCCCCGGGCGACACCCCGATCGACTCCAGCGGAGCGTCGATCAGCGAGGCGACCGATGGCTGCGCAAGGAAGCCGATGATCAGGTTGGTGACCGTGATCCCGACCTGGGCGGCCGAAAGCTGGGTCGAGAGGCTCCGCAGCCCTTCGCGCACGCCGCGGGCCCGACGGTCCCCTCCCTCGGCTTCGCGTTCGACCCTCGAGCGGTCGACGGTGACGAAGGAGAATTCGGCCGCTACGAAGGCCCCGCAGACCACAACCAGGGCTACGGAAATGAGAACGAGCAGCAGCTCGATCATCGCGGCAGCGCCCCCCGACGGACCAGAACGGAACTGGCACGCATCAAGGTGCGCCTGGGACTAGAACCGGGGTCGTCGTCCATCCAGGTTTCCGCGAGCCTTCATCGGCCGTAAAGGTTACCCGGGCCGGCCAGACGTTTTCGTTCAGACCTGCCGCCATTGACTTTACTTTTACGGCTCGCCGGTAGCCTTGGCTGGTGGTCTCTCTCCTCGGACGCCTCTGTTTCACGCTGCTCGCGGCCACCCTGCTGATCTCGGCCGGGGCGTCGGCCGCTGTGCCCCAGCCGTCGGTGCAAGGCAACCGCATCGTCGACTCGCTGACCGGGGAGCGGTTCGTGCCGCATGGGGTCAACTTCCCCGGCTTCGAGTACGCCTGCCAGCAGGGCTGGGGCTACGGCGGGAATGGGACCGAACCGGACGAGATGGACTTCACGGCCGCCGCGATCGCGTCGTGGAAGATCAATACGGTCCGCCTGCCCCTCAACGAGGATTGCTGGCTGGGCCGGAACGGGCTGCCGAGCGGCGGCCTGACCATGAGTGGCTACCGCCAGGTGGTCGAGAGCTTCGTCGCCGCCCTGAACTCGGCCGGCCTGGTCGCCATCCTCGACCTCCACTGGTCCAATCCCGACGGCGAGGTCGCCGATGGCCTGCGGCCGATGCCCGATCAGGGGGCACCCGCTTTCTGGACCTCGGTCGCGACCCGTTTCAAGGACTACCCCTCGGTGATCTTCGATCTCTTCAACGAGCCCCATTCACGCTGGAACGGGAACACCAAGGTCTTCGGCTTGAGTTGGAACTGCTGGGCGGCCGGCGGCTGCAACGCCCCGGCCGAGCCCGACACGGTTCCGGTCAGTGGACACTCCTGGTACAAGGCGACCGGCATGAAGACCCTGACCGCCAGGGTGCGGGCGACCGGTGCGACCCAGCCGATCATCCTCTCCGGGATCGACTACGCCAACGACCTGCGCGGCTGGTCGGACCACGCTCCCGACGATGGCCAGTTGATCGCCGGCTTCCACAACTACCCCTACCAGCGCTGCAAGACCACCCTGTGCTGGAACGAAGAAATCGCCCCGTTGGCCGTGCGGGTCCCCGTGCTGGCGACCGAGTTCGGGCAGAACGACTGCGGCCCGCCCGGGCACATGAACCACTTCATGAACTGGGCCGATGATCACCTGGTCGGCTATCTCGCCTGGGCCTGGTGGGTGCTTCCCGCCCAGGGTTGCCACAACTTCGCGCTCGTCTCCAGCCTCAACGGAACGCCGCTTGCGCCGGCCGGCACGGCCCTTCACGACCACCTGGCCAGCCTGCCGGATGTCCTGCCCGAACCACCGGAGCCGATCGCCCCTGGACTTTCGATCAGGAAGGCGACATGGAACGGACGGACCTTGCAGCTGAGGGTCAAGGTCAATACCAAGGCCCGCAAGGCGGTGCGGGCGAAGGTTCGAATGGTCCGGGACCGGCGGGTGGCGCGCAAGCCCCGCGCCCGGGCCCGGCTGATCGAGAGGAGGCTGAAGGCCGTCTCTGGCATCGCCAAGGCCAGGATTCGGATCCCGCGTGGCCTGAAGCCTTCCCTGGTCACCGTCACCTACCCCGGCGACAGTGCCCTCAAGGCCGGGAAAGCGCGACGGAAACCATCCTCGGTCACCAGGAAACGGTCGACAGCCTGAAATCCCCATCTGTGTTCATGCTCACCCGTTAGATTCCGCGTCTGCGGGAATATTCAGGTCATGACGGTACGCCAGACGATCGAAATCCACGGCCAGCCGGTCACCTACCACAAGATGGGCGAAGGCCCGCCGGTCCTGCTCGTCCATGGCATCACCTCCAGTTCCCGCACCTGGAAGTCGGTCATGCCGAGGCTGGCCGAGAACTACACGGTGATCGCACCCGACCTGCTCGGGCACGGACGTTCAGCCAAGCCGCAGGGCGACTACTCGCTCGGCGCCTACGCCAGCGGCATGCGGGACCTGTTGGTCGCGCTCGACGTGCCGAAGGCGACCGTGGTCGGCCACTCACTCGGCGGCGGGATCGCGATGCAGTTCGCCTACCAGTTCCCCGACCGGATCTCGCGCCTGGTGCTGGTCGACAGCGGCGGGATCGGCCGGGAAGTGAACCCGGCCCTGCGGGCGGCGACCCTGCCCGGGGCCGAGTACGTGCTGCCGGTCCTCTTCACCCCCACCCTCCACGACGCCGGCCTGAAGGTGAGGAACTTCCTGGCCGGGATCGGGCTGCGCGGAAGCGCTGACGTGGAGGGCGTGGCCGAGGGCTTCGCCTCACTGACCGAGGCCGACGCCCGCCGGGCCTTCATCCACACGGTGCGCTCGGTGATCGACCCGACCGGCCAACGGGTTTCCGCCGCCGACCGGCTCTATCTGACCCGCGATATCCCCTCGCTGATCGTCTGGGGCGATTGCGACCGGATCATCCCGGTCTCGCACGCCGACCTGGCCCATGAGCTGATGCCGGGCAGCCGCCTCGAGATCTTTCCCGGTGCCGGCCATTTCCCGTTCAACGATGATCCCGACCGCTTCATCGAGGTGCTCGAAGAGTTCATCGCCGAAACCGAAGAAGCGAACCTGGACCAGGATCACATCCGCCGCATGCTGCTCCAGCGGCAGGAAGAAGACCGGGCCGAAGCCGCCTGATCGTCACGGGGGAGCGGGGCTCCCGGTGCCGGGAGCCCCGCTCTCGCCGGACGAGACAAGTCGGTTCAGCCGTTGGCAAGAACCGTGCCCTGGACGGCGCAGCCGGTCCCGAGCAGATTGATCGCGGCCGAGGTCGAGCCCTCAGCCGAGCTCAGGCCGGCCCCGCTCGGCGCCATGGCGCTGAAGTGGCCGCCCGTCTTGTAGTTCGAGTTGCCGTTCGCCACGTACACCTCGTCGACGATGCGGTCGGCCTCGGCCGTCTCCGGGCCGAGGAACTTGTCGGGCGCGTTGCCGGCCAGCGAACCAAGGCCGCTGGTGAAGACCGACCCCGCTTCGCTCGACTCAATCAACAGCCGGACGAAGTCGCGACCCTCGGTCCCATCCGCGGTAGTGCCGTTCTGGACGCACTGCGCGGTGAGCTTGAACGGGCCGACGGAGGTCAGGTCGGCTGATTCGCCAAAGGCCAGCTTCACGTGAAACTCACCGGTCAGGCGATCAGCAGCGGGCACCGGGCCGAGCTTCGACTCGTCGATCTGATCTCCGCCCAGAGAGTTCGGCACGATCTTTCCAGCCGGCAGCGTCCGCGGCTTGATCAACCCGCCGGTGAACTGCTTGAGCTTCGAACCGTGGATCGTCTTGGGCTTGATCAGCCCGCCGTTGAACTGCTTCAGCTTGCCGCCACCGACACTCTTGGGCATCAGCTTGTTGCCGTTGATCTGCGCCGCTACCGCAGTGCCGGAAACCGCGGCGACCAAAGCCACTATTGCGACCACCAGGGATGGGGTCACCCGGCGGCGTCGTTCTTCCTTCCGCATGAGAACTCCTCTCTTGGATTGCGAGTACGAGAGCCCGGTCGGTGGCAACGGTTGCCGGAAATTCACCGGACGCTCTATCCGGTTGGAACAGACGACAGCGGTAATGTTTCGGTTCTATCTTGAAATTATTAATGGATACACATATAAGTACTCGTCATAATCCGATCATGCCGGACACTCCTCCCCCTGATCTGCCGGTCGAGGAAGTCCTCGCCGCGCTCACGGACTACCAGCAGCGCACCATCGACCTCTACCGCATGCACGCCGGCGATCCCGAAGCCTGCGTGAAGGCTCTGGTCCGACTTCATCTCGGCTGGACCGAGGAGGATCCGGATCGGGCCAAGCTGGTCGGCCGCTACCGGGCACCGGTCATGGCCGGGCCCGGGAAGGAGCAGCTGACCGCCTCGAACGCCGCTTACTTCGAGGCGTCGAAGCGATGGATGCGGGAGTCGACCGAGTCGGGCGGGATGCCTTCGGTCTCCTTCAACGTCCTCCACGCCCTCGTCTTCGCCCCGACCCAGGAGCTCTGCAAGCACTGGCTGGGCGGCCGCCTGAAGAAAGACCCGACCGAGTACGCCGAGGCGATGGGTGCTGCGGCCTGGGCCGGGATCGTTGCTGCCGGAGCGGCCCGATGACCGTCGACGCCTGGATGCAGCACTCGACCCCGGACTTCCTGGCCCATCCCGCGCTGGCTTCGCTGATGCGCTGGACGAGGCAGGAGCCGCCGACCGACGAGATCCCGATCGAGGTGACGGTCACCGCGATGGACGAGGCCGGCGTCGACGTCAGCCTGCTCAGCGCCTGGCACGCACCCTCCGGCCCGATGATCAGCAACGAGCAGGTCGCCGGCTGGTGCTCCTCGCACCCCGGCCGCTTCGCGGGGCTGGCTTCGGTCGACCTCGCCCGGCCGATGGAGGCGGTGCGGGAGCTGCGCCGCCGGGTCGAGGAGGATGGCTTCAAGGGCCTGCGCCAGCTGCCCTGGCTCTGGCAGACCCCGCCGACCGACCGTCGCTTCTACCCGCTCTTTGCCGCCTGCGTCGAGCTCGGCATCCCCTTCTGCACCCAGGTCGGCCACACCGGGCCGCTGATGCCTTCCGAGGTCGGCCGGCCGATCCCCTACATCGACCAGGTCGCGCTCGACTTCCCCGAGCTGGTGATCGTCGGCGGCCACATCGGCTACCCCTGGACCGAGGAAATGGTCGCGGTCTGTCGCAAGCACGAGAACGTCTACATCGACACCTCAGCCTACGTGCCGAAGCGCTACCCGCCGGAGCTGGTCGCCTACATGAAGTCGAAGTCAGGCCGCAAGAAGGTGCTCTGGGGCTCGAACTTCCCGATGATCTCCCCCACCGCCGCCCGGGAAGGCGTCGACGCCCTCGGCCTAGACGAAGAGGCAAGGGACCTGTTCCTCGACGGCAACGCCCGCCGCGTCTTCAACCTGAACTGACCACAGGCCGGCCACGGGGCGAACCTTTACAGCTTTGCAACAATTCCCCATAAAGTTGATCGACTTTCTATGTTATGGTTCTCGAACCGAGATGAATCCCCAACCGATCATGGAGTCGAGACATGTCGATCAGAGAAGAAGTTCTTTCGGCGAACGAGGAATACGCCTCCACCTTTGGCGAGAAGAGCGAGCTCGCCTTGCCGCCCGCACGCCGCTTCGCAATCCTCACCTGCATGGACGCCCGGCTTGACCCGGCCAAATATGCGGGCCTGAGCGAGGGCGACGCCCATGTGATCCGCAACGCCGGTGGCCGCGCCTCCGACGATGCGATCCGCTCGCTGGTCATCTCCTACAAGCTGCTCGGCACCGCCGAATGGTTCGTGGTCCATCACAGCGACTGCGGCATGGAGTTCTTCACCAACGAGGTGATCGGCGACCTGCTCGAAAGCAGCCTCGAGACCGCCGAGCTCGGCCCCGACGGCTTCAAGGACGTCGGCGAGGGACCGGGCTCAACGGCTGGCCGCGAGATCGACTGGCTGACGATCAGCGACCGGCAGGGAGCCGTGGTCGAGGACGTCGAGAAGATCAGGGACCACCCCCTGGTCCCCGGCGACATCCCGATCTACGGCTACGTCTATGACGTCGAGTCGGGTCGGCTGATCGAGGTTCCCGAGGCCACCGAGGCTGGCAAGGCGCGAGAAACGACCACCGCCTGAATCAGCCGGCGGCGCAAGTCGCCCCCAGCCAGAGAGGTTTTCTCCCGTCCGGTCCCGACTCTCCCCGACCGGACTCCTCCAGGAAACAGCCCCGCCCGGGGAACCGGGCGGGGGTTTCCGTTGCGAGAGGTGAGATTGGAAAAGTTGGCAATAATTGCCAACTTTTCCGATCTCGCCGCTCCAGGTTCGCTCAGACGGGCATCCGGTCGATCGTGGCCGGTAGGGCGGGCACGCGGCAACGGCGCATCTCGGCCTTCAAACCCTGCCGCATCTTCTCCAGCAGCTCGCGGTCAGCCGGGTTGATGGCACGGCCGCTGTCGCGGTCGACCAGGTTGTCGACCTGGTCGGGGTCGCGGGTCCGGTCGTAGAGCTCGAACTCGGGCGGCCCGCCGTGCGGGTTGAGATAGATCGCGTAGGTGGCTTCCGGGGTGCGCCAGGCCCGGATCCGGTTGGCGCCCGGGGTGACGTCCCGGTAGGCGGTGCCTGACTGGTGGTCGTCGTAGGTGAAGAGAGTGCCCTCCTGCACCGAGTCGGCTTCTTTCTCGAGAACCGGGACCAGGCTGCGCCCGCGGAGCTCCAAGCCGTCGGTGTCAACCCCGGCCAGGTCGGCCATGGTCGGCAGGACGTCGCAGAGCGAGGCGGGGGCATTGGTCCGTCGCGGCTCGGGAAACATCTGCGGGTTCGAGACGATCAGCGGCACGTTGACCGTCTCCTCGTAGGCATTGAACATCTTCTGGCGCAGGCCGCCGTGCGACATGCCGAGGTCGCCGTGGTCGGAGGTGCGGAAGATGACTGTCTTCGAACGCAGCGACTCCGGATCCGCCGGATCGCCGAGCGCCTCGAGCACGCGGCCGATCTTGGCGTCGGCGAGCCGGTGGAGGTGGGCGTAGAAGCGGCAGTACTCGCGCCGCTGCTCGCCCTCGATCGGGCCGAGGAAGCCGAGCTGGCCCATCTTCAGCAAGGCGTGAGCCCGAGGTTTGTTCTTCAGGTTCTCGTCGACCGAAGGCGGCAGTTGGACGGCGTCGAGGTCGGCCCACTCCGAGTCCCGGTAGCCACCCTCTTCATACGAGGACGGATAACCCAGCACGTCGTGAGGGTTGACCAGCGAGAAGATCAGCGCCCAGGGCTCCTCCGGCGGGTTGGCGAGGAACTCCTCGGCCTGGCGGGTGAAGTCCTCGTCGTAGCCCTCCTTGCTCTTGCCGGCCTTGTCACCACCGCCGAAGTGGGATGGCTCGATGTTCTCGCCGGCGTCCGGCGGCTCCCAGCCCTCGAAGCCGTACTCGTCGGCAAGGCGCTCGGCGTCGGCCTGGGACCAATCGCTGCCGACCGGCTGGGTCAGGTGCCACTTGCCCTTGAGCACGGTCTTGTAGCCGGCCCGCTTGAGGACGCTCGGCAGGTTCTCCATGTTCGGGTCCAGCTCACGCTCGTCGGTGCCCCCGTTGGGCCGTCGGATCGCCCCCTTGACCGTGTTGGTGAGCATCTCGACCGGGGACATCTCCCCCGCCTTGACCGCGTCGATCCCCTTGCGCAGGGCGTGCTTGCTGTGGTTGCGGTCGATCTCGGCGCCGCCCCGGGTCAGGGTCAGATCTACCCCGTGTTCGGCCGGCCAGCGGCCGGTGAAGAGCGAGGCACGGCTCGGCGAGCACATGCAGGAGGCGATGCAGGTCTCTTCGAAGGTCACCCCGGTCCGAGCCAGTTCGGCGTCGGCCGGCATCAGGGCGTCGAGCCACTCCTGGTCCTCCGGCCAATGCATCGGGTAGCGCTGCTGGTCGGTGATGATCAGCAGCAGGTTCGGCGGTTTCGCCACGTTCTCCCCCTTCTCGTCCTTGGCCATGTTCAGAGACCGGCCTTCGGGCAGCCGAGCTTCTGGAAGGCGGCCTTGCTGGTGTAGGAACCGCGCGGGTAGTAGCGGCCCATCACCTTCGCCGCGTTGAACGGTGTGGTCACGTTCTGGATCGCGTGCTTGAAACCGGCGCTCGGGATCACGTTGCGGGTCAGCAGCAGGGCGGAGTCGAGCCGGCCCGCGCCGTCACCGTCCGGGTCGGCGGGCAGCCAGGCGACGCCGCATTTGTTCTTCGCGTTCCGCGGGCGGTCCTTCGCCTGACCGACCACGATCGTGTACTTCCGCTTCTTGCCCTTGATCGGGATCTGCTCGTCGAAGAGGCATTTGTGGGTCTTGGTCGTGGCGAACGATTCGATCGTGCACATGTCCCATTCCGCCATCTGCCCGGCCTTGGTCCGCTTTTCGCCGCGATAGGTCTTCGGAGTGGTCGGCAGGCTGCCCTTGATCACCACCAGCTGGCCGTAGCGGAAGCTGACCGCGCCGGTCATGTAGCGGGCGTCGTTGTTGGCGTAGAAGGTGCCCTGCTCGACCGGGTTCGCTTCCCAGGCCGCTTTGAAATCCTGGTCGGACTTGTAGCGGGCCATCGACTGGCCGAGGCTGAAGAACTTGATGAAGCTGAACTGGGGTTGGGCCGGGTTGGTCAGCGGATCCTTGCCGGGCCAGTTGACAAGGCTGTTGTAGAGCGACGGCGGGACCACGTTGGCGACGTAGTTGTGGTTCGAATTGAGGGCCGCGCAGAGCGCCTTGCCCTTGAGCACGGTGCCGTCCGCGAGGACCAGTTCGGGAGTCGGGGTCCCGGTGCCACCGGCCAGGTTGCGACCCTTGTCGGGCACGTAGACCCGGTAGAGGATGTCCTGGTACTCGCCGTCCGAAGGTGCCGCGTAAAGGGTGTTCCGGGCCGCCTTGGCCGGGGCCGAGGTGCCGAGCACCCGGACCGTCCACGCACGCTTCTTGGCCTTGCGGTTGTGGCCCGGGATGCTCGTGTTGAGCGATCCGCGGTCGGGTTTGATCTGCCGGTCGGAAATCGATCCGGTCGGCGTGCCGCCGCTCGATTCGTAGGCATTGAGCGAGGAGTAGCGGGCGTATGGGTACTTCCCGTGGAGCTTCAGCACCGCGCCTTCCGGGGTCCGGAACTTGGCGCCCCAGTAGGTGATCTCGGTGCCCGGGTAAGCCATGTTGGTCTTCTCGTCGGCAGCGGTGAACGGGCCGGTCCAGAAGCAGCCGGCGGTCGGCAGGCCCTGTGGGTTGTAGCCGTCGGGAACCAGCGCTGCCCGTGCCTGGCCCGCCATCGCGATCGACGCGGCCAGCGCGACGGTCGCCGCCAGGACTGCCCTCTTCACTGCCCTCATGCCTGTCCTCCTGCACTCTGGTTCCGGCCACGGTCGAAGCAGCCGCACGATGCCAACTTTCCGGACAGTTTACTGACGCGCGTCAAGTTTAGGTAAAGACTTCGGGCCATCGGTCCGTCACTCATCGCGCCCCGTATCTGGCCAGCAGCCACCGGTACTCCCCGAAGGCCGGCTTTCGCGTGTAGTCGTCGCGCAGCAGGCCGAAGTAGGACTGGTAGTCCGGGCCCTCGCTGTTGTTGTCGCGCAGGCCGAACCAGCGGAAGTCGGTGATCCCGTAGGTGCCCCGGTAGCGCTGTGCGGTGTTGACGAACTGCCGCAGGATCGCCTTCTGTTCTGCTTCGCTGCGATCGGGACCGGTCGGCCAGCCGGTCTCCTCGATCTTGAGCGGGAAGTTCGGCCCGAAACCGGCCTTCGGCAGGTAGCACTCGCGCATCTGGGCGAGCGCTTCGAGGAAGGCGTCGCCGTAATTGGTTATCGCGGCCCGCGGCGGCAGATAAGTGCCCGGATAGAGGTCCAGGCCGATCCAGTCGGTGGCCCGCCTCAGTTCGCGGCCGCCGACCGTTCCCAGCCGGTCCCAGAAGTCGGCGTCGTCCTGGGCACCGAACCGCCAGGCGAAGTTGAAGCCGATCTTCAGGCGCCCGTAGCCGAGCCGGTTGGAGAAACGCTGGGCCGTCTTGACCCCGGCGACGAGTGCCTGGGTCGAGTTTTTCCAGGCGCCGTCAGAAGTGTTGGGCGAAACGGCCAGGTTGACCTCGTTGGTGATCTGCAGTGCCCGGACCGCGCGAATCGGACCGAAAGCACGGACGACCTTGCGCACGTACTCCCGCCAAGTCTTGATGTCGCCGTCCTGGGCCGGTCGCGGGTGGTAGCGAACCTGGAGCTCGACCCCGAAGCCGAGCCGGCCGTAGTGGCGCGCCATCTTCTGGAACTTGCGAATGCCGCGCCAGCCATCGGAGAGGAAGAGCCGGTTCAGGCGGACCGTGAAGTCGCGCCGGCCGGCCAGGCGTTTCAGGGCCGCGTCCCGCTTGCGCCAGTCTTCCGGAACCAGGGGCGTGCTCTGGCCGGCGCCGATCTCCCCGGCCAGCCGCGGGCCAACCCCGAAATGGATGCGAGGCCCGGGGGCCGGCCGATCGTTCGCGTAGCTCTGCTGGCAGAGCGGGTCCGGCAGTTCCGGTGCCGGGGTTTCGGCCGGCGGGACCTTCCCGCCCACGTCCCAGGGGATCGCCGCAGCCGGGACCGCGCAGGCGAGCAACAGAGCGCCGACGGCCGCGAACCCGAGACTGGCTCTGCCCAGGCCGTTCACCGCTGCCGCCCGATCTCGAGCCGGTGGGTATCGGAGATCCGTTCGATCACGCCCATTTCAACACCGGCATCGGCGCCAAGCTCCGGCCAGGCCGAGACGGCTTCCGTGACTTCCCCGAGCATGGTCTCGACCCGACGCGGCTTCACCCCGACCAGTTTCCCGACTTCGAGGAAGTCGCCGAGGGTGAAATCGTCACGCTTGCCCGCGATCGACATCTGGTGGGCCGAGGTCCAGCGGCCGGTCGGGTTGTAGGACCAGGTCAGGTCGAAGGCCGGCGAAAGCGACCACTCGCCGGCCCGGTTCATCAGGAAGGCGATGTTCTTGACGTGATCGTCCTGGTTCCTGGCCACGACGTTGAAGAGCATGCGGCGGAACTGCTGCTCGATCGCCGCCCGCCCCAGTCCGAGCCGATCGATCACCTGGAACGCCTGCTCGTAGGAGTTGGCGCCGGGCAGGTTGAAGTCGAGGTGCGCCAGGCCGGCCAGCGACTGCATGTGAAGGCGCCGGCCGGACTCGTCGCGATCGAAGCGACGGGTCATGAAATGACGCCGGCCCCCGTCCTCGAGCAGCCGGCATTCCATCATCTCGATCCCACACCGCTCCGCCATCTGTGAGTAGGCCAACTCGATCACTCCGTAACCGCGGGGCTCCCCGATCTCCCGGCTTTCGTCCTCTACGCCGTCGAACTTGAGGATCCAGTGCTCGAATCCTTCGGGCACGTCGAGCTGGCCGGAGCGGACCTCGAAGGTCCGCGGGTTGAAGGCGAGCAGGGCCTTGGCCCGCGCCCCGCCGGCCGAGGTGCCGACCCGCAGGATCTCCCCCAGGGCATGCTCGCGGTCGTCTTCGCCCAGGCTGGCCCTGAGGTCGCCCCGGCGGGCGAGAACCGCGGCGGCAAGGTCGGCCAGCGCCTCGACCTCGACCGGGTGGCTCTCGACCGGCTCGGGCCCGGTCGCCGGCCGGTACTCGAGAGCCCCCATGCCCCGGCTGCCGGTGTAGCAGAGGCGCTCGACCGCGCCCATGCTGTCCGGTTCCCGACCCTGGCGGGCCAGCCAGGCATCGATCAGCGCGTTGCCGAAGCGGTCCGGCAGCGAGTCGGCCAGCATGCCCGGCAGGCCGCGGAAGCTCTCGCGGGAGAGCCCGGGGAACGAGTAGCGGCGACCGGCGGCCAGCGGCATCTCGATCGGGGCGACCTCGATCCCGCTGCCGGCGAATTCCGGCGTGTACTCGAACTCGGCCACGCTTTCGCCGTCGGCCACGGCGACGGCGCCGATCCGACGGCCCCACATCCGCACCTCGGCCACGGTGCTCACCCGCCCACCCCGCTCACGATCCTTCCTCGTCCCAGCGCCACTCGCTGGCCGGTTCCTCGCGCCGGGTCGAGGCACGGGCACGTTGCCTGCCGGCCGGACCCTTGTCGAGCTGTTCGAGTGGCCCCGGGCCACGACCCGGGGCCAAGGCGTCGAGTGAGCCTTCCATCCCCAGGGCACGGAGCACCCGGACCAGGGTCAGGGTAGAGACCGACTCGCCCGCCTCCAGGCGACGAACGGTGTCGCGGGTGACGCCGGCCTCGGTGGCAAGCTGCGTCTGGCTCAGGTTGCGCGAAAGACGCTCGCGCTGGAGCCCCGAGCCGAGCGATTCCAAAACTGCATCATCTGTCTTTCTGATGGACATAGTGACTTATCTTTCAGTCACTATAACAGTTCAAGGTACCTATGACTGATATTTCAGTCACTAAGATCTCACCCGTCATTACGACTGACGACCCTGCGAACATAGGTTCGTGACCGCCCCTTCCATCCTGCACGCCGACCTCGACGCCTTCTATGCGTCGGTCGAGCAGCGTGACGACCCTTCGCTGCGCGGCCGGCCGGTGATCGTCGGCACGGGCGTCGTCCTCGCGGCCAGCTACGAAGCCAAGGCCCGTGGGATCTACACCACCATGAACGGCCGCGAAGCGCGCCGGGCCTGCCCCGAGGCTGCCGTGGTCCCGCCCCGGATGGAGACCTACTCGAAGGCCAGCAAGGCGGTCTACGAGATCTTCAACGACACGGCACCGGTGGTCGAGGGCATCTCGATCGACGAGGCCTTCCTCGAGGTCGGCGGCATGGAGCACATCTCGGGTACGCCGCCGGAGATTGCCGCGGCCCTGAGGAAGCGGGTGCTCGCCGAAGCGGGGTTGCCGATCTCGGTCGGCGTGGCGCGGACGAAATTCCTGGCCAAGGTGGCGAGCGGTGCGGCGAAACCGGATGGCCTGCTCGTGGTCGAACCGGACCGGGAGCAGGCATTCCTCCACCCCCTGCCGATCCAGGCCCTCTGGGGCGTGGGCAAGGTCACGACTTCGAAGCTCAACGGGCTCGGCATCCGCACGGTCGGGGACGTTGCCCGGACCAGCCGGGTGAGGTTGGCCGCGGTGATCGGTGAATCGGCCGCAGCCCACCTGGCGGACCTGGCCAACGGGCGCGACCCGCGGCCCGTTCAGCCGCGGGAGCGACGCAAGTCGATCGGCGCCCAGAGCGCCTTCCCCCGCGGCTCCCGCGACCGGAACCAGGTCGATTCGTTGGCCGCGGCCCTGGTCGACCGCACCGCCCGCCGGCTCCGCGCCGCCGGGCGGGCCTGCCGCACGGTCTCGATCGGGCTCCGGTTCGACGACTTCTCCCGGGCCAGCCGGGCCCGTACCCTGCCCTTCCCGACCGACCAGACCGAGACCGTCCTCGCCGCGGTCAGGGAACTCTTCGACGCCTCGGGCGAGGAAATCGCGCAGAAGGGCCTGACCCTGATCGGGATTTCTCTCGGCAACCTCGAAAAGGCCGACACGGTTCAGATGGAGTTGCCGTTGAGCGAACGAGAGTCGAAGGGTGGGATCGACAACTCGGCCCTGGATCAAGCCGTGGACGACGTCCGCTCCCGGTTCGGCGAAGACGTGATCAAGAGAGCATCGATGATCGACGCCGACCAGGGGACCGCCGTCCCCACCCTGCCGGACTAGCGGCGGCTGATCCGGACCCGGATCCGCACCGTTCTCTTGTTGCCGGCGCGGTCGATGGCGGTGGCGGTGTAGATGCCGCGCTTGCCGCGGCGCTTCCAGTGGACGCCGCAACTGCGCAGGCCCGAGGTGCGGTCCCGAGCAACGCACCGGGCCCGGCGCATCCGCTTGTAGGTCGCTCCAGCGCGGACCCCGGCGATCCGGACCTTCGGCTTGGTCCGGTCGATATTGATCCCCCGTAGGACCAGCGAGGCCCGGCCTCCGTCCCGCGCCACGATCGTCTCAGTCACCTTCTGACCTCGTCCGTCCCGGGTCAGGCGACGCCGCGGCGGACAGCCCCCCATCAGCTCGGAGCCGTGGGTGGTGCAGGTGAACGTGACCGCGACCGGCTTGCGGAACCAGCCGAAGCGATTCTTGCCCTTGGTCGCGATCCGGCCGACGATGCCCGGATCGGAACGCTGGACCTGGTCGGCGGACGGGCCGAAGTCGGCATCGCCGGCGTACTCGGCCCGAACCTGATGGGTCGCACCATGGGCGACCTCACGGTCCAGCCTGGCGATGCCATCCGCGACCGTCGCACTGCCGACCGGCTTGCCGTCGACCAGGAAGGCGACCTGGCCCGTAGGCGTCGGCAGGTTGCTGCCGACCGCCTTCACCCTGGCGACGATCGCGTTCGAGCTCACCGAGACTTCGGTCTGGGAGGCCACGCCTTCGAGACCGATCGCCTGTGCCTTCTCACCGACCCGGTTGTGGAAGTGGAGCATCAGCACGCCGCGCCCGCCGTCCGCCTTGTAGGAGGCGATGTTCTTGGTGACGGTCAGGTCCGCCCCGGGTTGGTCCTCGACCAGCGGCCCGTAGCCGTCCCGGTCGGTGACCGTGATCCCCGGCCGGTAGAGGTTCGCGGTCAGGGGATCCTTGAGGTCGTCCGTGCCGGGATCGACCCCGATCATGTCGATCGACTGGTTGGAGGAATAGGTGTATCCCTCGACGCCATAGGAGATGCGGGGGTTTGCCGCGTTGACCCCGTAGTCCGCCAGTTTCGCCAGGGAGACCGGCAGCACGATCACGTCGCTGTCGTAAAGCGCCGTGTCGAGATCGCCGAAGCGGCCGTTGATGCCCACCGCGCTGATCACTCGCTGACCTTTCGGCCTGGACGGGTCGACCAGGGCACTGACGAAGGTGTCGTCATCGCCGACCCGGGTGTTGTAGACGAACAGGTCCGGGGTGCCGTCGCCATCGACGTCGAGGTCGATCTGGATGTAGGCCTTGTCGGAGGGGATCGCCCACGGCCCGTGGACGGCCACCGCAAAGTAGGCGCGCCCGTTGGCGGGATTGGAGACCAGGCCCGCATTCGAGGTGTAGCCGACCGCCTTCAGGTCCGCGTACTTCTCTTCCGGCAGTCGCCAGCAGTTGAACTCGATGTCCTCACTGCATTGCGGCGACTCGCCGCTGGTCGCCTGCAGCTCGAAGCCGGCGGCGATCGACTCGATGTCGTTGTCGGGGTCGCCGTCTCCGACCCCGTTGTCGCGGTCCTCGGTTCCCACGCCTTGGCCGGCCAGTTCGAAGCTCGCTTTCTGGTCGGGACTGTTGGCACTCGCAGCGGTCCGATGGATCTCCAGCGAGTCCGGCTGGGACATGTCCGAGGCGGGCCGCGGCGAAGCGTAGACCGGAACTCGTAGCTGGGTACCCGGGGTGGTCGGGTCGAGCAGCAACCGGCCGAAGGCCTCGGCCAGGGTCTCCCTCGGGTAGGCGGGATCGCCTTGACCCTCACGCCCGACGGTCGGGTCGACCGCCTTGGTCAGCTCGGAGGGATCATCGATCTCGAGGCTTACGGTCACGGTCGTGGTCTCGCCCGGGTCGACGGTCACTTCGGCGGGCGAGACGCTGAACTCCGCCCCGGGCACCTCGTTGATCGGGTCGTACGAGGCGTCAAAGGTCGCGGATGATCCGGACTGGTTGTCCACCGTGATGTCCCGGCTCAGGATCATCGGCGCGGACGCCGCAACCGGCCCGAAAGAAGTGCTGACCGCGCCGTTCTGCGCGTCGTAGGCGAGCACCTTGTTGCCAGTCGCGAGTTCGGCGTCGATCCGGCCGGCCCCGACCCGGGGCGGCCCGTAGGTCCCACTTCCGGGATCGGCCGCTCCGCCCGGATGGAGGTCGTGCGCGGCCGTGTTCATGATGTCGGCCTTGACCTGGAGCGGTGTCCAGTCAGGGTTGGCCTCCCGCACCAGCGCGGCCAGGCCGGCGGTCATCGGTGAAGCCATCGAGGTGCCGGAGTAGCTGATCCCGTCGCTGCCCTGGCCGACCGCCGCCGAGAAGATCGAGTTGCCGACCGCAGTCACGTCCGGCTTGACGTTGCCCACCGCATGGATGCCACGCGAAGAGAACGACGACACCTTGTCGTTGTCCAAGGGGAAAGACTGGCTGACCGCGTTGACTTCGGTGCCGTTCACCGTCACCGCCTGCGAGTTGTCGAGGGCGTCGCGAATCGCGTCGGCACCGGACTTGACCATCAGCACCCCGGGGATCCCGTCGTCGCCGTTGATCCCGGCCGAGAAGGACTCGGAGTCGCTGCCGAAGATGAACCCGTCCGCACCGGCCGCCGCCAGGTTCGCGCCGCGGGTGATCGATGGGCACTCCGGCGAAGCGTCATGCCACTTGACCAAGACCACCTCGCCGTCGAAGGTGTGCGCCGGGTAAGGGTCGCAAGCGGTCTGATTACCGGCCGGGGCCGCCACGACCGGACCGCCCAGGTCGGGGCCGCTCTTCCAGTCGTAGAGCTCGGACCGGGTGATCCCGAAGAGGCTGTCGTTGCCGTCGATCGTCACCTCGGCCCCGTCGACCTTGGAGCCAGCGTCGACCGAGCTGGCCACGCTGAGCACCTTCGAGGCGTCGCCGGGCGAGCCGGTGATGTCGGTGTGGTCACCCGCGTTGCCGGCTGCCGCGACCACGGACACGCCCATGTCGACCGCGGCGTTGGCGGCGACCGAGTCGCCGTCCTGGACCGATCCGAAGTCCGAGCCGAGCGACATGTTGATCACATCCACGTGGTCACTGGGGTCACCGTCGTTGTTCGGGTCCACCGCGCGGTCGATCGCCTCGGTGATCACGTTGGTGCTGCCGTCGCAGCCGAAGACCTTGATTGCGAAGATCCTCGCCTCCGGCGCCATGCCGGGGCCGATCTTCATCCCGTCGAAATCGATGCTGTCGTCGTAGGCGCCGGAGTAGGTCGAGCCGTCGGCGGCTACGCCGAAACCGGCCGCCGAGCCGGCGACGTGAGAGCCGTGGCCACCGCAGTCGAGCGGGTTCGGGTCAGGGTGGGGATCAGGCTGGTAATCCTCGGAATCGGGGTCTGCGTCATAGGAATCGCCGACCAGGTCGATCCCGACCCCATCGGCGAACTTGTCCTGGTCGACCAAGCCGGGGTCGATCGCTTGATCCTCGTCGGCGTGGGCCTCGTCGTAGGCCGTGGTCGTGCCCGGCCCGCCGAAGTCGGAGTGGGTGTAGTCGATCCCCGAATCGATCACGCCGATCGTCTGTCCGGTCCCGCGGAAGCCGGTCTCCTGCCAGGCCAGCGGGGCCGATTGGAAGGGAACCGCATAGGAGTTGTCCGGGTACTTCGGCGCGATCGGGTAGACGGCGCGCACACCGGGAATCCGCGCGAGCAGATCCTGGTCGCCGGCCGGGGCCGTCACGCCGACGCCGGCCAGCACGCTGTGAGTCCGGTAGATGACGTCGGCCCGGGCGGGCAGCTCGTCGATGACTTCGGCCTGTGCCCCGGTGATCTCGGACTTCTGGTTGCGGGCCGCCTGCCGGGCGGTCCGCAGACCCTCGTCTCGGCTCTGCCGGAATGCCTGCACGGTCGAGGGCTCGTCCAGCTTCAGCAGGAAGGCCTGGGGCAGCGCCCGCTCGCCGGCGACCCGGGCCGCCGAAGCTCCCTGGCCCGAGGGCAGGATGAACGCCAGGGTCGCGATCGTCGCCACTACGAGCGCCTTTGCACCCAACCTGCTGTTCTTCACCTGGCCAGCCCCTTGCTCGATCTCGATGCCTGAGGGCCGGAAGGCCGGCCCGAACCGATATGAGTCTAAACATCGGTCCGGGCCGAAAGTGGCGGTCGGGCGCTCAGGGCTTGAGCGGACTCACGTTCTTGATCCGGTAGCCGATCTCGTCGTCGGCGGCCATCGCGATGTAGTCGATCCACGCCTTCTTCGGGAACCCGAGCTTCTGGTCATACTTGACGTCAAGCACCGCGACCTTCCGTTTGATCGCCTGGGAGATGATCCGGAACATGCCCGGGACTGTGCGAGGGCCGTACCAGGGTCGGTTCGAGATCTTGACCGGCTTGCCCTTGCGGACCGTGATCTTGGCCTGGAACGGCCCGGCGCAGAAGCAGGTGCGGGCCGCCTTCATCCGATAGTCCGCGATGCCCTGGCCGAGCCACTTCTCACGGGCCTGCCGGAACTCACGGACCGCGGTCCCGTCGGTGATCCCGGGATCGACCTGGTCGTCGAGCGACTTGCCGGCGGTCGCGTCGGCGCTGAAGGCCAGTGAGCAGAGAACCGGAACGAGGATGAGCAGCTTTTTCATGTGCATATGCATATCTACTGAACCCGATCCCGATCGGTCACAATCATGGCGTGCCATATCTGCACGAATGGAGTCCGGCGCTCAGGGAGTCCCTTCCCCACCTCAGGCTGGGGTCAGGTCCGACCCCGGTCAGGCGGCTGGGCGCCCTGGAATCCGGAAGCCCTGAGATCTGGCTCAAAGACGAGAGCGGCTTCGGTGAGGGCGGCTGGGGCGGCAACAAGGTCCGCAAGCTCGAGTGGCTGCTGCCGGATGCGAAAAGGCGCCGACGGAAGACAATCCTGACCTTCGGCGGGCTCGGCACCAACTGGGGCCTCGCCACCGCCCTCTACGGCCGGGATCAGGACCTCCACACCGCGCTCGGGCTGATCGACCAGCCCCGCGACAAACATGTCGAAACCCAGCTCGAGCGGCTCGAGGCCTCCGGGGCGACCCTTCACTTCACCCGGACCAAGAATCGCACCATCGCGCTCGCCCCCTGGCTGATCGCACGCCACTCCAGCGGCCTCCGACCGCCGTACATCCTCCCTTCCGGGGGCTCCTCCCCGCTCGGTTCGCTCGGCTATGTCGAGACCGCCTTCGAGATCGTAGCCCAGGTCCGGTCCGGCGAACTGCCCGAACCGGGCCACGTGGTCGTGCCGACCGGGTCCGGCGGGACCGCCGCCGGTCTCGCCCTCGGCTTCGGCCTGGCCGGGATCCCGACCCGGGTGACCGGCGTCATCGTCACCGAGCACCTGAAGCTCGACGACCATGCGATTCGGCGGCTGGCCGGCAAGAGCGCCTCCCTCCTGCGTCGACGAGGTGCCGAGTTCCCCGAGCCGCCGCTTGACCTGGAAATGACGAGCGACTGGATGGGCGAAACCTACGGCGCGCCCACCCCGGAATCGGAACGGGCGATCGAGCGGGCCCGGGCCGAAGGCCTCGAGCTGGACCCGGTCTACACGGGCAAGGCGATGGCCGCCCTGCTCGACAAGTCGGAGGCCGGGGAGTTCACCGCCGGGCCGGTGCTCTTCCTCAACACGAACGGACCCCGCTGATGGAAACCGGCGAAGGGCGTATAAGGAGCGCGATCCGCACCCTGTATCCCGGCTATTTCGCGCTGATCATGGCCACCGGGATCATCTCGAACGGCTTCTACCTGCTCGACATCAAGCCGCTTTCGAACGCGCTCTTGGTAGTGGACTCGGCCGCCTTCGCGGTCCTGATCCCGGCCACGATCGCGCGGGCCGCCATGTTCCCGCGGCTGCTCTGGGCCGATCTGGTCAACCCCCGGCTCGTCTTCTCGTTCTTCACGATCGTGGCCGGCGCCAACGTCTTCGGCATCCAGCTCTTGCTGCGCGGCCACGTCGATCTCGCCCTCGCCCTCTGGATCTTCTCGCTGGCGGTCTGGATTCCACTCAGCTACTTCAGCTTCTCGGTCCTCACCTTCCGTGACACCGAGCGCAACGTCGGCATCGTCGGCGGCGGCTGGCTGATCGCGATCGTCGGCGCCGAGTCGATCGCTGCGCTGGGCAGCAAGCTGAGCGCCGTCGTCTCCAGCGGCTCCGAGGTGATCTTCGTCACCGCCCATGCCTTCTGGGGGATCGGCCTGATCCTCTACGGAATCTTCGTGACCCTCTTCGCCTACCGGATCTTCTTCTTCCGGGTCACCGCCGAGGACATGAACCCGTTGTTCTGGGTAGTGATGGGGGCGGCGGCGATAACCGTCAACGCGGGCTCGGCGATGATGGTCGCCGAAAGCCAGATCGGCTACCTCGCGGACTTGCATCCGTTCGTCGACGGGGTCTCGCTGGTGCTCTGGGCCTGGGCGACCTGGTGGATCCCGATGCTGGTCATCTTCGGGGTCTGGCGGCACGTGGCCATGAAGGCGCCGATCGAGTACAGCCCGATGTACTGGAGCCTGGTCTTCCCGCTCGGCATGTACACGGTCGCCACCTGGCAGTTCGCCACGGCCGATCAGTTCAACTTCATGAAGGGGATCGCCGACGTGACGATCTGGGTCGCCTTCGCCGCCTGGCTGATCACCATGACCGGCCTGGTCAGGTCGATCTGGCGCTCCGGCCGGCCCGTACCGAACTGACCACGGCCATCGCCAGGAAGAGCAGGATCGCGATCTCGTCGAGGATCCCGCCCAGGCGCCAGGCAGTGGTGCTCTCCGCGAGATCCCCCAGCACCCGCACCGCCAGGCCGAGGTGGAGCAAAGCCAGCGGCAGGTAGAAGCCCGGCCGCCACGGCAGCGCTACCCCGAGTACCGCCGGGACGATGATCGCGGCGTGGGCGAAGATCATCGAGAACACGAAGCCGAGGAAGATCGTGTGGACCATCGCGTCGTAGAAGAAGCCTCCACCGGCCAGGGATCCGCCGGCCACCCAGCTGATCCCGGCAACGCCCAGCCAGAAGTAGCCGGCGATCAGCGCGACCGCCATGTAGCGGGTCGCCCCGGCCACCCGGATCGTGCGCCGGGCGACGTCGTAACGGGCCAGCCAGAGCGCCTGGCCGAACAGGCCGATGCCGGCCAGCCTGATGCCGGCTCCTGCCGGCCCCGCCGTCGCGATGACCAGTCCGGCGAGGAAGGCCGCCACGACCCCGAGCAGCAGGGCGATCGCGCCCTTCGGCGGCCGCCCCATCCGCGAGAGTTCGAGTCGCTCGCCGACGATGGTGAGGACGAGGAAGGCGGCCAGCCAGGGCATCACGTCGGCCATCGGCCGATCGGCCATCCAGACCACCGCACCGACCAGCCAGGCCACGGCGCCCAGGCCCATGACCAGGTTGTGCCAGCTGGGCTGGATCCGGTGCACGGCCACGAACACGGCGACCAGCACGAGACCACCGAAGGCAAGGATCGCCTGACCCGCTTCCTGCGGCAGGCCGAGCAGCAACCAGAGCGCCCCGGCCCCGGCTGCGGCCGGGGCCAGGTAAGTCCAGCCACGGCCCAGCGCCACCGCCCGCTCGAGCCCGATCTGGGTGCCGAGGAAGCCGAGCACGAGCAGGATCCCGTGATCGGCCGCCAGCCCTGGACGCAGGGCCGGCAGGTCCAGGCCGAGCCGCAGCAGCCCCGCCCAGAGCCCGGCCAACAGCGCGACCACCGCCATCGCCAGGAAGGGCAGGCGTCGCAGCGCCGGTGGCCGCCCGGCCCGGCCGGGGGAACGATCGGAATCCATCAGCCCCAGCCGAGCGCCGTCTTCGCCTTTTCGCTCATGTCCTCGGGCGTCCAGGCGGGCTGGTAAACGCACTCCACTTCCACCTCGCGCAGATCGGGCAACTGCCACAGGCAGCTGCGGATCTCGTTCTCGATGTAGCTGGAAAGCGGGCAGGCCGGAGTCGTCACGGTGAACTCGACCCGGGCCACGCCGCCTTCGATTTCGACCGAACGCAGCAGCCCGAGTTCGACGATGTCGAGCCCGATCTCGGGGTCGATCACCTCGTGGAGCAGGTCGCGGGCGCCGGCCGCGAGGTCCCGCCCGCCAAGCAGGTCGAGCCCCGGCGGCGAAGGCGACTCCACCGCCCCGGCCGGGACCAGCCGGACCTCCGGCACGTCGTCATCGAGCGGCAGCCTGGCCTCGTCGCGGTCCATGAGCTAATTTATACACAACTGATGTGTAAATAACCAAGCCAGCGCGACCAGAAATGGAGAACCCCATGGCAACGACCCCCCTGGACGTCCGGACGGAGCCCCCGGCCCGGCGTCACGAACTCATCTTCAAGACCTTCGACGCCCTCGCGCGGGGCGAAGGGTTCGAGTTGATCAACGACCACGACCCGAAGCCGCTCTACTACCAGCTCGAGGCCGAGCAGACCGGGAAGTTCTCTTGGAACTACCTCGAACGCGGCCCGGAAGTGTGGCGGGTGGAAATCGGTCGGATCGCCTGAAAGGCTAACTACCCGAACAGGGTCAGGTCGGGTTCGCGCTCACCGCGGAGCACGGCCAGGTCGACCTCGACGCAGGCGATCTCCCGGCCCTCGGCCAGGGTCCGGGCCTGGGGCTTGATCGTCTGGGCAGCCAGCACGCCGCGGCACCCGGCCATGGTCGGCTCGTTGTGGATCCGCTCCAGGTAGCGGGTGATCTGCTCGACCGCCTCGATCGTCCCGACCCGCTTGATCTCGACCGCGACCCATTTGTCGTCCGGGTCCTTGCACATCAGGTCGACCGGCCCGATGTCGGTGAACCATTCCCGCTTGACCAGCGTCAGCCCCTCACCGCACCAATGCGGCTGTTCGGCCAGCAGCTCCTGGAGGTGGGCCTCCACCCCGTCCCGCTCGAGGTCGGCCGCCTCACCCATGTCGTGGGTGACGTCTGAGAGGACCTCGCTGATCTTGATCTCGACCCGGTCCTCGGTCGCCCCGGCCCGTTTGGTCACCACGATCCGCGCCGGCTCATCACCTTCCGGCCCGATCTCCTCGATCGTGGTCGGCGGGGTCATCCAGTTCTGCGGCTTGTAGCCGCCGGTGTCGGCGTGGATCATCACCGAGCCGTCCGACTTGATCATGACCAGACGAAGGGCCTCGGGAAGGAAGGTGTCCAGCCGCCCGGTGTACCGGGCCTCGCAACGGGCAACGATCAGACGCATCGGCAGCAGGTTACCCAGCCGGCAGGCGCCAGTCGATCGGTTCGGCCCCCTGATCGACCAGCAGCTCGTTCGCCCGGCTGAACGGGCGCGAACCGAAGAATCCGTTGTGCGCGGCCATCGGGCTCGGATGGGCCGACTCGATCGAGGGCACCGGGCCGAGCAGCGGTTTGAGGTTGCGGGCGTTGCGGCCCCATAGGATGGCCACCATCGGGCCGCCCCGACGGGCGAGCGCGGTGATCGCCCGTTCGGTCACCGCTTCCCAACCTCGGCCCTGATGGGAGTTGGGGCGGCCCGGCTGCACCGAGAGCGAGCGGTTGAGCAGCAACACTCCGCGGTCGAACCAGGGCGAGAGATCACCGTTGGCCGGCGTCGGATAGCCGAGGTCGTCGACGTACTCCTTGAAGATGTTGACCAGGCTGGGCGGCAGCGGCCGCACGTCCGGTGCGACCGAGAAGCAGAGCCCGACCGCGTGGCCGGGGGTCGGGTAGGGATCCTGGCCGACGATCAGCACCCGCACCCGATCGAGCGGCAGGGTGAAGGCGCGGAGGATGTTCTCGCCGGCCGGCAGGTAGCCGCGCCCGGCTGCCGCCTCGCCACGGAGGAACTCTCCCATCGCCGCGATCTGGCCGGCGACCGGATCCAGGGCTTCGGCCCAGCCGGGATCGATGACCTCGTTCAGCGGACGCGCTGCCATTGCGACAGCATATGACCGGCCGCCGTCGGCGGCTGCCTGCCGGTCAGGCTTTGCTGCACTCGGCGCGGGCGTCGGTCAGCTCGGCGTTGCCAAGTTCCTTTGCCTTCCCGAATACCTCAGTGCCGATCTTCCTCACCTGTCGTCACTAACCTGATCAGGGTGAACAATCGCCTCAGCCAACTGCTCGGTATCGACATCCCGATCGTGCTGGCCCCTTTCGGCGGCCTCTCCTCGGTCGAGCTGACCGCGACGGTGAGCCGGCTCGGCGGCCTCGGCTCCTATGGGCTCTACGGCTACGAGCCGGATCGAATCCGCGAAACAGTGGCGGCGATCCGGGCGGAGACCGACCGTCCGTTCGCCCTGAACCTCTGGCTGCCGACCGGCGACGAGGTCGAACCGGACCCCGGAGAGTTCGAACGGTACGCCTCCACCCTGGCCCCGCTCTTCGAGCGGCTCGGGCTGCCGCTGCCCGAATGCCCCGACCATTTCCTGCCGTCATTCGAAGACCAGATCGAGGCGGCACTCGACCTGGTTCCCGCGGCGGTCAGCTTCGTTTTCGGCATACCGCCCGCCGAAGTCATCGCCGAAGCCCATCGGCGGGGGACCAAGGTGGTCGGGACCGCGACCACGGTCGCCGAGGCCGTAGCACTCGATCGAGGTGGCGTCGACGCGATCGCCGCCACCGGAGCCGAGGGCGCCGGCCACCGGGTCTCCTTCCTCGAAACCGCCGAAGATTCCCTGGTCGGGACGATCGCCCTCGTCCCCCAGGTCGCCGACGCGGTCGAGGTTCCGGTGATCGCCGCAGGCGGCATCGCCGATCGGCGCGGCGTCGCCGCTGCTTTCGCGCTCGGCGCCGAGGGGGTCCAGGTCGGCACCGCGTTCCTGCGGACCCGGCAGTCGGCCGCCAACGATTCCTACCGGGCCGCGATCGACGCCACCCCCGCCCACGGGACGGTGCTGACCCGGGCGATGAGCGGCCGGCTTTCCCGCGGCGCACCGAACGAGGCGACCCGGGCGATCGAAGCGGAAGAGGAGATCGCCCCCTTCCCCGCCCAGAACTGGCTGACCGGACAGTTCCGCAAGGAAGCGGCGGCCCGAGACCGCGGCGAACTGATGTCGCTCTGGATCGGCCAAGCGGCCGGCTGCGCCCGCTTCGAGGACGCCGAAGCGCTCTTCGCGGAACTCGCGCGGGGCGTCCCGACCGCAGGTTGAACGGCCGGCGACCGCCGCCGGCCGCCGCACTCAGTCGTTGAAGAAGCGGCCTTCTTTGACCTCGGGGACGATGCCGGCGCGGATCGCGAAGTCTCCGAAGCGTTCGTCGGGCTCGCGTTCCTCGGCGTAGCGGCCGAGGGTCTCTTCGAGCGCTTCGAGGATCGCCTCCTCGCCGACGTTCTCGAGGTACATCTTGTTCAGCCGCTGGCCGTGGAAGCCGCCGCCGAAGTAGAGGTTGTACTTGCCGGGAGCCCGGCCGGTCAAAGCGATCTCGGCGATGTATGGCCGGGCGCAGCCGTTGGGGCAACCGGTCATCCGGATCGTGATCGGCTCCTCGCGGAGACCGTTGGCGTCGAGGATGGCGTCCACCTTGGTGATCAGATCCGGCAGGTAGCGCTCGCTCTCGGCCATCGCCAGGGCACAGGTCGGGAAGGCGACGCAGGCCATCGAGTTGAGCCGCAGGGCGCTGGCGCCCTCGAACTCGCCGAGCCCGTGCTCCTTCAGCACCGCCTCGATCGCCGGGCGGTCCTCCGGCTCGACGTCAGCGATGATCACGTTCTGATTCGGGGTGCAGAGGAAGCTGCCCTTGTGGATCTCGGCCAGGGCCTTCATCCCGTCCAGCAGCGGCTTGCCGGGCTGGTTGGTCAGGCGGCCGTTCTGGATGAAGAGTGTGCAGTGCTCACGACCATCCTCGCCCTTGACCCATCCCAACGGGTCACCGTTCGAGGTGAACTCGAAGGGACTCGCCGGGCCGAAATCGAATCCGAGCCGGTGCTCGATCTCGGCCTTGATCCAATCGACGCCCTTGTCGTCGACCGTGTACTTGAAGCGGGCGTGGGCACGGTTCGTGCGGTCGCCGAAATCCCGCTGGACGCTCATCACGGCATCGACCACGGGGATCACCTGGTCGGCGTCCACATAGCCGATCACGTCGGCCAGGCGGGGGTAGGTCTCGGGGGCGCGGTCGGTCCGGCCCATGCCGCCGCCGATGGCCACGTTGAAGCCCTTGAGCTCCCCGTCCTCGGCGACCGCGATGAAGCCGAGGTCCTGGCTGTAGACGTCGATGTCATTGCTGGGCGGAACCGCGAAGCCGATCTTGAACTTGCGCGGCATGTAGGTCTTGCCGTAGAAGGGCTCCTGCTCGTCCTCGGCTGCGACCTGCTTCAACGGCGCCTTCTTCTCCCCCGCCGGGCGCTCCTCCTGGTACCAGATCTCCTCGTAGCCGGTGGTCCTGTGGACGGCGTGGTCGCTGGCCTCGCTGGCGATCGCATAGACCTGGCTGTGGATCGCCGACAGGTTCGGATTGACCGTCGCCATCACGCCACGAGAGTCATCGCCGCAGGCGGCCTTGGTGTCGATCAGCACCTCGCGCAACTCGTTGAGCAGGGTCTGCAGGTTCTGCCGGTCGACGTAGTGGTACTGGAAGGTCTGCCGGGTGGTCAGCCGCAGCGAATCGCGGCCGAACCGGCGGGCGAGGTCATCTATCGCGAGCCACTGGCCGGGGCTGACCACGCCACCCGGCAGGCGCAGGCGGACCATGAACGTGTACTCGGGCTCCAGCTTCTGCCGCCGCCGCTCGTCGCGGATGTCGCGGTCGTCCTGCTGGTACATCCCGTGGAACTTGAGCAGCTTGTTGTCGGTTTCGGTGACACCGGCCGTGACCTCGTCGGCCAGGCTCTGCTCGATCGTGCCGCGCAGATAGTTGCTCTCGGCCTTCATCGTCTCGTCCGGGCCGAGATTCTCCAGCGGCTGGGAGCGATCGCGGCTGCGATCGGTGTCCTTGTGCGGATCCATCAGGCTCAGTAGACGTCGAGGCGGTAACGGTGATCGCGGCGCATCTCGGAGAGGTACTCCTCGGCCCCGTCGGCGTCGAGCCCGCCCTGCTCCGCGATCACTTCGACCAGCGCCGTGTGGACATCGGGCGCCATGTGGGTGCCGTCGCCGCAGACGTAGACGCAGGCCCCGTCTTCGAGCCAGGAGTAGACCTCCCCGGCCCGGCGGCGGATCCGGTCCTGCACGTAGACCTTCTCGCTCGAATCGCGCGAGAAGGCGAGGTCGAGCTGGTCGAGCACGCCGTCGCGGAACAGGTCCTGCCACTCGAGCTGGTAGAGGAAGTCGCTGCGGAAGTTGCGTTCGCCGAAGAACAGCCAGGACTTGCCTTCGACGCCGCGGGCTTCCCGTTCCTGCATGAACGAGCGGTACGGGGCGACCCCGGTGCCGGCCCCGATCATGATGATCGGAGTGTCGTCGTCGGGCAGGAGAAAATGGTCGTTCGACTGGACGTAGACCGGCACGGTCTCCTCCTCGCCGGTCAGGGTGGCGAGGTGACCGGAGGCGACCCCGGTGCGGGGCTTGTCATGCAGCGAGTAGCGCACGGTGCTGACCGTCAGGTGCGCTTCCTCCGGCGCCGCGGAAAGGCTGGAAGCGATCGAGTAGAGCCGCGGCTGCAGCGGTCTGAGACCGGCGGTCAGCTGCTCCGGGTCGATGCCGGAGACCGGGTACTTCCCGACGATGTCGATCACGTGGTTGGCGGCCAGGAACTCCATCCGCTCACGGGCCTGCTCGGAGGAGCAGAGCGCGGCAAGCTCGTCTGATCCGGCTACCTCGGCCCACTGCTCGAGGAAGCGCGGCGTCGCCGCGGTGATCTCGAGCCGGCTGGTGAGGGCCTCTTCGAGCCCGACCGAGTCCTTCTTCACCTTGACCTCGGCATCCGCCGGGAGCGAGAGCTGCTGGATGAACTCGGCGACCAGGGCCGGATCGTTCTTCGGGATGACGCCGAGCACGTCGCCGGGCCGGTACTCGAGGCCGGACCCTTCCAGGGAGAGCTCGACGTGCCGGGTCTCCTTGGTCGAGCCACGGCCGGTCAGCTCGATGTTCTCGATCACCGGGGCCGGGAAGGGATTCTTCTTGTCGAACTTCGCCGGGGCGTTTCCGTTGGCCGTCGGGATCACGCCGAAGGCAGGGGCCGGCCCGGCTGCGGATTGCTCCGCCGCCTGGGCGGCGAGCTGTTCGATGATCGCGGTGGTCCAAGCCTCGGCGTCGTCCTCGTAGTCGACGTCGCATTCGACCCGGTCGGCCAGGCGCTCAGCCCCCAGCTCGGCCAGGCGTTCGTCGAGGCGCCGGCCGGCACCGCAGTAATGCTCGTAGGTGGAGTCGCCGAGGGCGAGCACCGCAAAGCGAAGTTCGGGAAGTTTGGGAGCCTTGCGGCCTTCCAGGAATTCGAAGAAGTCGAGGGCCGTCTGGGGCGGGTCGCCCTCGCCGTGGGTGCTGGCGATGATCAGCAGATCCTGCTCCTCCTTGAGCTTGCGGACCTTGTAGTCGGCCATGTCGACCAGGTTCGGCTCGAGGCCGTTGGCCCGGGCCGACTCGGCCAGTGATTCGGCGAGGTCCTTGCCGTTGCCGGTCTCGCTGCCGTAGAGAATCGTGGTCAGACGGGTTCCGGCCCCCGCCGCGAGGTTCTCGAGCGAGGCCAGGTCGTTGGCCAGGGCGGCATCCGGCGCTACCGCCGCCGGGGAACCCATGCGGCCGACCGCGGCCATGTAGCCGCTGACCCAGATCGCCTGTTCCGGGGTCAGGGACGCGGCGAAGCCGCCCAGCTGTTCAAGCTGGGCGGCTGAAAGCATTGCCGCGGGCAATTCTGGAGCGGTCGTGCTCACTTCAGGGAGCGGGAACCACGCGCATGTACGGCAGCGGGGTCTCCCAGCCGTCCGGGTAACGCTCGTTGGCCTGCTCTTCACTGACCGAGCCGGCCAGGATCACGTCTTCGCCGGGCTGCCACTGGGCAGGGGTGGTGAGCTGCTGCTCGGCGGTCAGCTGCAGCGACTGGATCACGCGCAGGATCTCGTCGAAGTTGCGGCCGGTGGTCATCGGGTAGATCATGACCAGCTTGATCTTCTTGTCCGGGCCGATCACGAAGACGTTGCGCAGGGTGGCGTTCTGGGCCGGGGTGCGCTCGGTCGGGTCGCCTTCCACGTCGGGCGGCAGCATGTTGTAGGCCTTGGCCACTGCGTGGTCGGTGTCAGCGATGATCGGATAGTTGACGGCCGCACCCGAGTTCTGCTGGATGTCGTCGGTCCACCTGGCGCTGGCCTCGACCGGGTCGGTCGAAATCGCGATGATCTTGGTGCCGAGCTTCTCGAAGTCGTCCTGGATGCTCGCCATGTAGCCGAGTTCCGTGGTGCAGACCGGCGTGAAGGCACGCGGGTGGGAGAACAGAACGGCCCAACCGTCGCCGATCCAGTCGTGGAACGAAATATCGCCCGCAGTGGTCTGGGCGGTGAAATCCGGGGCGGTATCGCCGATTGTCAGAGCCATGGAAATCCTCTCGTAGCTGGTGTTGAAATCTAATCTATAAATCCCGATCAGGATTCATCAGTATCCCAAACGATACCGGATCGCCCCCACGAGGGGCAAATCGCTGCTGCGAAAGGTTTCCAGGCGTGTCAACGGCCTCGGGTCGGCCCTCGTCCCGACCCTGGCCGGTGGGCTAAGCGGGCGGGTTCTCGGCGAACTGCGGTGCGTCGCCGCCGATCACCTCCCAGGACGGCTTGTAGGCGACCTGGAGGTGGAAGCTCGGTTCGAGGTCGAGCTCCCGCATCAAGCCCGCTGCGACGAAGAACTTGTCGCCCAGATCGTCGTAGATGCTCGACCCGCAGTTGCTGCAGAAATTGCGCGGGGCGAACTCGCTCTCGTATGTGTGCACGAGCTCCTCACCGCTGGTGAAGGTGAAGTTCTCCCGGGCGACGACCACCCCAGCCAGGTTCGACCCGGTCCACCGCTGGCAGCGGGTGCAGTGGCAGTAGCCGAGCGCTTCGGGATCCCGCACCTCGTACTCCACCTGGCCGCAGAGGCAGGCCCCTTTCAGCGTCTCACTCATCACAACCTCCTCGATTGAATTTGACGACGCCCTTCGACCCTATCCCGGCCAGCCTGCCCGCGGGGAGTTTTTCGCTTGGGCCGTCACTCGCCGGCCGGATCGCCTGAGCGGCCCGTTGATGGTTTGGAGGCGGGAGCCTGGGATACCTTTGCGGGTAGGAAGCCCTATGGGCAAGGCAACCAGTTGGAGGACACAATGATCGGCTTCATCATCGGATTGCTAATCATCGGCCTGATCGCCGGTGCGGTGGCCCGCTTGCTCGTCCCCGGGAAACAGGAAATGTCGGTTCCCATGACCATGCTGATCGGCGTGATCGGCTCCTTCGTCGGCGGGTTCCTCGGCGCCCTGATCTTCGGCAAGGACATCGACGACGGCTTTTTCCAGGCCTCCGGGATCATCGGCTCGATAATCGGCGCGATCATCGTCCTGCTGATCTGGCAGAAGCTGGGCTCCCGCGCCACGATCCGCAGCTGACCGAGACCGCCGGCGGTCGGCTCGACCAGTGCGGCGGGGGCAAGTTCACTTTCCGGCCGGCCCGGACGCCGTTGGCGATGACCAGGACCTCGGCCAGCTCGTGGATCGCGACGACCGCGGCCAGTCCGAGCAATCCGGCCGCGGCGAGGGGGACCAGCGCGACCAGAATCCCGCCGGACAGCAGCAGGTTCTGTCGCATGATGTGGCCGGCCCGGCGCGCATGGGCGAGCGTGTCGGGTAGGTGACGCAGGTCATCTCCCATCAGCGCGACGTCCGCAGCCTCGATCGCGACGTCGGTCCCCATCGCCCCCATGGCGATGCCGACATCGGCGGTGGCCAACGCCGGTGCGTCGTTGATCCCATCTCCTACCATCGCCACCGCGCCCTGTTTCTGGAGTTCTTCCAGTGCGGTTACCTTGTCGATCGGCAATAGATCGGCGTGGACCGAATCGACGCCGGCCTGGACAGCCAACGCTTCGGCCGTCTGCCGGTTGTCACCAGTCAGCATCGCCGTGCGCAGTCCGAGGCGCTCCAGCCCGACGACCGCCGCCCGTGCCTCCGGCCGCAACTCGTCCCGAACCGCGACCGCGCCGAGCAGCCTCTCGTCCGATTCGAGGAGCACCACCGTCGAACCGGCCTCCTGAAGTCGCGCGACCTCGCCGGAGATCCCGTCGGCTTCGATGTAGCCGGGCCGGCCGAGCCTGAGGCACTGGCCATCCAGGAAGCCGGTGAGTCCGCTTCCTGGAACCGCCTCGACCCCGTCGGCCGTGGGACCGTCCGGGGAGAAGGCGACGATCGCCTCGGCCAAGGGGTGTTCGCTGCGCCGTTCCAAGGTCGCGGCAAGGCTGAGTATCTCGTCGGAGGTTGCATCTCCCACGGTCACCACCTCGACCACTCGAGGCCGGTTCAGCGTGAGCGTGCCCGTCTTGTCGAGCGCCACCGCCCCCACGCCGGACAGCGCCTCGAGCGCTGCGCCACCCTTGATCAGGACACCCGAACGGGTCGCGGCGCCGATCGCCGCAACGACGGTCACCGGCACCGAGATCGCGAAGGCACAGGGTGCCGCCGCGACCAGAACGACCAAGGAACGCTCGATCCAGGTCGTCGGGTCACCCAGCACGGAGCCCACCACGGCGAGCGCGAACGCCACGATCAGAACCCCGGGGACGAGCGGGCGTGCGATCCGTTCCGCCAGGCGCTGGCTGCTTCCCTTGCGGTCCTGTGCTTCCTCGACGATCCGCACGGTCCGCGCCAGCGAGTCGTCGACGGTCCGGGCCGTCACTTCGACCTGGAGCGCCGCCCCGCCGTTGATCGCCGCCGCGAATACCTCCTCGCCGGGGCCGCGCTCGACCGGTATCGATTCGCCGGTGATCGCGGAGAAGTCGAGCGCCGATCGCCCCGAACGGATCAAGCCATCGGTCGCCAGGCGCTCCCCCGGCCGTACCACCAGCCTGTCCCCCACCTCGAGTTCTCCAGGGTCGATGCCCGCCTCGATCCCATTCCGCAGGACGGTGACTCGGGCCGGCACGAGGTCCAGCAGGGAGCGCAACCCACGACGGGTCTTGGTCAAGGCGTAGCTCTCCAGCGCTTCGGAGATGGAGAACAGGAAGGCCAGGGTGGCGGCCTCACCGAGCTCGCCGAGGATCGTCGCACCGATTGCGGCGATCGCCATCAGCGTGCCCACGCCGAGCCTCCCGCGGAAGATGCCCCGTACCGCATCGGGAATGAAGGTCAGGCCACCGACCACCAGGGCAACGGCGAAGAGGACGGTCGCGATCGGTGCGGGTGCGCCCGCAAGTCCCGCCGTGATCCCACCGGCCAGTGCGGTCCCCGAGGCGATCGCCAGCTGGATCTCCCGAACCGCGAGCAGCCGGACGGGCGCCTCCTCGATGACCTCCTCCTCGACCGATGTGCAGCAGGCGTCACTCATGTCTGGCCGTTTCCAGGGAATCGAGCAGGGATGCCCCGGCGTCGGTCAGGGCATAGAGGACCATCTTGCCGTCACGCCGCGACCGCGCCAGTCCCGCCTGACGGAGCAGCCGAACGTGGTGTGAAACCAGGTTCTCGCTGCGGCCGAGGATCCAGGCGAGGTCGCAGACGCAGAGCTCTCGCCCCTCGCGCAAGGCGCGGGCCGCGAGCATCCTGGTCGGGTCACCCAACGCCTTGGCCTGCGCCGCGTCTCGTTCGGCCTCGTCCGGATCGAGCCGGCCACGGATCGACTCGGCCAATGGCAGGTCAAGGCAAAGCAGCTCGCAACGATCATCCGTCATACCTACATTCTAATGAATATTAGATTGACTACGAATCGGTCCCGGGCCGGGTCAAACCGGTTCCCCCGCTGCCAACTCGCGATGCCGACGCCGCCCAAGCAGCCCGTATCGCGGCGCGAGCAGGTAGGCCGCGGCGAAGATCAAGGCGAGTGCGCAGACGATGCACCCGCCGGTCGACGCGTCGAGGTGGTAGCTCGCGTACGTTCCGACCACGGTCGAGGCCACCCCGACCCCACTGGCGATCGCCAGCATTCGGTCGAACCGGTCGGTCAGCAGGTAGGCGGTCGCGCCGGGGGTGATCAGCATCGCGACGACGAGCACGATGCCGACCGCCTGGAGGGCGACGATCACGGTCAGTGCCAGCAGCACCAGCAGGGTCACCTCGAGTTTGCGAGGCGATATCCCGATCGCGTGGGCGTGGGTTGGGTCGAAGGCGTAGAGCACGAGGCTGCGGCGAAGCATGAGCAGCACCGCCACGGTGATGCCGCCGAGGATCAAGACCTGGGCGATGTCCGAGTCGGACACCCCGAGCACGTTGCCGAAGAGGATGTGGAAGAGGTCCACCTGCGACGGGATCACGCTGACCAGCACCACGCCGAGAGCGAACAGCGCCGTGAACACGACCCCGATCGCCGCGTCCTCCTTGATCCGGCTGGTCCGGCTCACCCCGCCGATCAGGCCGACGGCGCCGATCCCGAAAAGGAAGGCGCCGGCAGCGAAAGGAGCGCCTACGACGTAGCTGAGCACGACCCCGGGCAGGACGGCATGGGAGACGGCGTCACCCATCAGCGACCAGCCCAGCAGGGTGAGCCAGCAGGAGAGCATCGCGCAGGCGAGGCCCACGACCACGGCGACCAACAATGCCCGCTGCATGAACTCGTACTGCAGGGGGTCAGTGAACCAGGCAACCAAATCCATCATGCCACCGCCTCTTCCGGCCGGAGCGCCTCGCGTGGCACGAATCCGCCAAAAGCCTGGGCCAACAGGTCGGGGGTCAACGTCTCCTCGGGCGGCCCGTGTGCGATGACCTGCCGGTTGATCAACGCCACCTCGTCGCAGAGTGCGGGTACGGCCACGAGGTCGTGAGTCGAGACGAGCACGGTCTTGCCCTCCTCTGAAAGCTCCCGCAACAGACCGGTGATCATCGCTTCGCTTCGCTTGTCGACGCCGGCAAATGGCTCGTCGAGCAGCAGGAGATCGGCGCCCTGGGCAAGACCCCGGGCGACGAACGCACGTTTCCGCTGGCCGCCCGAGAGAGCCCCGATCTGCCGGTCGGCCAGGTCGGCCAGCTCACAACGGTCAAGGGCCGCGGAGACCGCTTCCCGGTCCCGGCCGGTGGATCGCCGCCGCCATCCCATCTGGCCGTAGCGGCCCATCGCGACCACGTCGGTGACCGAGATCGGGAAATCCCAATCGACGTCTTCGGTCTGGGGTGTGTAGGCGATCCGCAGCTCCTTACGCGACCGGACCGGGTCCTCGCCGAAGATCTCGATCGACCCGGCCTCGGTCCGGACCAACCCCATCAACGCCTTGAAAAGGGTCGACTTGCCGGAGCCGTTCATGCCGATCAGCCCGTGAACCCGTCCGGGAGCAACCTCGAGGTCGACCCCGTCGAGCGCCCTTGTCTCCCCGTAACTGACCCGGACGCCGACGGCCCGGACCGCGGGTGTCTCGAGCTCACTCACCGGCTGCCACCCTCGGTCAGGCCGCTGACGATCGTCTCCGCGTCCCGGCGAAGCAACGCTTCGTAGCTCGGCACGGGTCCGTCCGCGTCGGAGAGGGAATCGACATAGAGCACACCGCCGAACTCGGCGCCCGACTCGCTCGCGACCTGCTTCTGAGCCTTGTCGCTCACCGTCGACTCGCAGAAGACCGCCGGCACCTTGCGCTCGCGCACCGTGTCGACCACATCGGCGATCTGCTGGGGAGTGCCCTCCTGTTCGGCATTGACCGGCCAAAGGTAGGCCTCCTCCAGGCCGAAGTCGTGGGCCATGTAGGAGAAGGCGCCCTCGCAGGTGACGAGCACCCGCTGGTCCTGCGACAGGTCACCCAGCTCCCGGTCGACGAACTCCCGCACCTTCTCCAGGCGTTTCTCGTAGCGCTCGGCATTTCGCCGGTAGACAGCCGCGCCGTCCGGGTCCAGCTCGGTCAGCGCCTTGCGGATGTTCTCGATGTATATGTCGGCAGCGCCGACCGACATCCAGGCATGCGGATTCGGCTTGCCCGCGTACTCGCTCTCCCCCGCGATCGGGATCGGCTCGACTCCCTCGCTCAGCGTCACCCGGTCGGCCCCGCTTCGTTCGACGAACTGATCAAACCAACGTTCCAGGCCGAGACCGTTGTCGAAGATCAGGTCGGCGCTCTCCGCATTCGCGATGTCCGAAGGTGTCGGCTCGTAGCCGTGGATCTCGGCCCCGGGCTTCGTTATCGAGGCGACTTCGACCCGATCGCCGGCAACATTTTCAATCATGTCGGCGACCACGGTGAAGGTGGCCAGGACCTTGGGCTTGCCCGATCCGTCGCCACCTCCCGAGGATCCACAGCCGAGTGCGCCGATGGCCAGGACCACACATCCGATCAGCGAGGCCGCAACAACGACCCCAGCCTTTCGGCGCCCGATCGGCGCCCGTTTTACGAGCTTTGAGTAAGTTGAGACATTATTCATGAGCCAAAACATAACAAAAGTTTTGGCATGCCTAAATTTACGTCATGGCGATGGCGTCTCGGCCGGAACCTGGGACAGGCAGTACTCCTGGACCGCAACTTCGAGTTCGAGGGTCGCGGCGAGGGCGGGCCGGGCGGAGGCGTCGAGCACCCGCTTCGCTCGTCCGACCGCGGTCGGTGGACAAGCCAGCAGCTCATCGACCAGCTGCCCCGTCGCTCGTTCGAGCCCCTCCGGCGCGACGATCCGGTTGACCAGCCCGATCCGCTCGGCTTCGGCTCCCCCGATCGTCCGCCCGGTCATGACCATCTCCTTGGCCCGGCCGAGCCCGATCAGGGCGGGCAGGCGGCTGGAGCCGCCGATGTCGGGGATGACGCCGAACTTGACTTCCGGCAGGGCGAACCGGACGTCGCGGGAGGCGATCCGCAAGTCGCAGGCCAGCGCAAGTTCGAGCGCGCCGCCGAGGCAGGCTCCATGGATCTGGCAGACGACCGGTTTGGTCATCTGCTCACAGGCGTTGGCGCAACCGAGGAACAGCTCGCGGAAAGGCCGGCCCGGGCCGCCTGACGAAAGGGAGAGCGCCTCGAAGTCGGCGCCGGCCGAGAACGCCGGGCCGGCGCCGCGCAGGACGACGCATCGCACATCGTCGTCGGCTCCGGCGGCGCCCAGCGCCGCATCGAGCTCGAGCAGGAGCTCCGAGTTGATCGCGTTGCGGCGCTCGGGCAGGTCCAGGACGAGATGCAGCACGGGCCCAAGGTCGTGGACGGCCACGGCACCCATGCTCATGCCCCTTCCGGCGTCGCGTCCCGCGCAGTTCGCTCAAGCCACTGCTTCCAGGTGGTCGTGCCGCGCCGCGCTTCTTCGGACGTGTTCCCGGCGGTCAACGCCGCCTGAACCCTTTTCGGTACCGGCGCCCGGTGGATGCGCCGCTCCTGCCCTCTCGACTGCAGGTACTCCCGCATCAACTCGGGCAAGGCGAGTACCTCCGGTCCGACGAAGTCCTCGCGCTCACCGCGCCGGCCGTCGTCGAGGCAGTCGACGATGAACCCCGCGAACTCGTCGGAGTCCACGGGCGCCATGCGGGTATCGGCCGGCAACGCCAGGAACATCTGACCGGCCATTCGCGCGAACATCCGTTCCATCAGCCAGTAGAACCCGGTCGCGCGGACGATCGACCACGGCACCGAGGAACCGCGCACGAGTTCCTCCGCTTCGAGCTTGCGGCGGGTGTACGGCAATCGCTTCATGTGCTGCAGCCCCACGATCGACACGTGCACGAAATGCTCGACCTGACCGCTTTCTTCGGCAGCAGCGAGCAAGGCCCGGGTCCCGTCCACGTCGACGCCGGCCGGTGAGGTGAAGAAGTCCCGGGGCCGGAATCCTCCCCGCTGCGCGGCCGGTGAATCGGTCGCGGCGTGGATGATCGCGTCAACCCCGGCGGTCGCTTCCGTGACGCCCTCGCCTCTCGCCAGGTCGCCGGCCACCCACTCGACGCCGGGGGTGCCGCGCGGCTGCCTCGCGAGCACGCGAACCGCGTGGCCCTGCTGTTGGAGTCCCGGGACGAGAACCGTCCCCAGATGTCCGGTTCCGCCGGTCACCAGCACCTTCATCGTTCTGTCCTCATCGATCGTTCCTTTCACTCGGTCACGTTCCGTACCGTCAATACATACGGGTCCGTATATATACGGTACTGTATACATGAAAGTTGTCAAGTCGCGACCGACGAGGAAAATGGCCCCACCCACCCGAACACCACGTGAGAGCTGGATCGAGGAAGGTCTACGCACCCTCGCCCGCGGCGGGCCCGACGCCGTCCGCATCGAACCCATGGCCAAGGCGCTGGGAGTCACCAAGGGCGGCTTCTACGGCCATTTCGGCGGTCGAAAGGAGTTCCTGAAGGCGATGCTCGACAGTTGGGAGCTGGCCACTACCGAGGAGACGATCGAACGGGTCGGGGCCGCCGACGCCGAGGCCGGATCCAGACTGCGACGACTGTTCGAACTCACCTCCGGCAGCATCGTCGCGATCGACCTCGCGGTCCGCGATTGGGCCAGGCGCGACGAGGCGGTCGCCGAACGGGTCCGTCGCATCGACGCCCGTCGCATGGACTACCTGCGGTCGCTGTTCGCGGAAATCTGCTCCGGCCCGGACGAGGTCGAGGCCCGCACCATGCTGGCCTACTCACTCCTCATCGGCAACCGCTTCATCCAGGCCGATCCCGGTTCACACAGCAGGGACGACCTCCTCGACCTGGCCCTGCGACACCTCGAAGCCGAAAAGCCGTGACTACCATGGCCCGCATCGATGAAAACGATGGTGCCCTGCCCTATGTGGACGAGCACACGATCCAGATCGAGGCACCGCCCGAGCAGGCGTGGGATGCCTTGCAGCGCCACGCCGCCACGCTCGGTTTCCCGGAGAACAACCCCCTCGCCAAAGTCCTGGGAACCGACCCGCCGAGGGGTTTCGCGACCGCCGAGGTTCTCCCTGGCCGGCGGCTGACCCTGGCCGGCCACCACCGCTTCGCCCGATATGAGCTCGCTTTCGAACTCACCCGGACAAGCGACGGCAAGGCCGAACTCCACGCCCGCACCTACGCGAAGTTCCCCGGCTTCCACGGTCGCGTCTACCGCGCCCTCGTCATCGGCACGGGGGCCCACGCCCTCGCCACCAACCACATACTCAGGTCGATCCGGAACCGGGCCGCCGGAGGGAGTACGGCGAGCCGACCCCCGGATACCCCTATTTCTTGACGCGGGCTGAAACCTTCAGGTTGGCCGGCTTCTGCCCGGGCCTCATGATCTTGAGCCGGAAGGTGAGCTTCTTTCCCTTGCGCACGCTCCTTGGCTTGGCGATGGCCGGCCGGCGAATGCCGACGGTCAGTGACTTGGCACCCTTGCCGGGCAGTCCGCGCACCTTCAGCGTCCGGCCCTTGGCGATGACCTTCTTGCCGCGGATGCGCTTGCCGGCGGCCTTGACCACGATGCGCTTGCCGGCGCCCCGGCGCAGCTTCAGCGCCCGCGGCAGCTTGACCCGGACCGCGCGCATGGCGGCACCCCCCGACCTGACCCGGATCGAAACCCGGGGCCGGTGGCGCTTCGCCCCGGCGACCTTGATCCGGGCCCGAGGCTTCTTGGCCTGGTTTCCGTTGCCGTTGCCGTTTCCGCCACCGCCCGGGCAGCTGCCGGTCTCGGTCGTCGGCAGGGTCTTGCTCACGGTCTGACCCGCCTGTGAGGTGAAGTCGGCGTTGAAGGTCGAACTCTTGGCACAGAGGTTCCCGGTGACCCGCAGCAGGCCGGTCGGCCCGCCCGGGAAGACCAGCTCGAAACGCGAGAGCGGCAGGTCCGGCAGGCCTTCGAACGTCGTCTCCACGCGCCCGTCCTTGAAGCCCGGGGAACCCAGGATCTTCAGGGGCAGCGGACCCTTCAGGTCCACCCCGAGCATGGGCAGGCCATCCCCGCCGACCACATACACGGGACCGGACAGATCCGAATCGAGCAGCGGACTGACCGCGGTCGCCTTCCCGACCTTGGTGGTCGCGGCGCACGAGCCGGTCTGGAAGTCATCCATCGAGCAGCTCTGCTCGAGGCGAGGGCCGTCGACCCCCAGCGCGTCCGGCAGGAGCACCGCCGCCCGCTGGTTGTTTGCCTCTCCGTCGGCCTGGGTTATCACCGAGGTCACGGTCGGTCGCGACCCCGGGGATAGTGACTTGCCGTCCCCGTCGACGTGGAGGCTGGCCTTCGGGTCGTAAGGCTGCGTCTTGCAGTTGGTCGATTCGAAGGTGGTCGTACCGGTCACCGCCGGGTCGCCCTCGGACATCGCCCAAGAGCGGGCCGAGAACCCGGTCGTCTGGGTGCCGCATGAAGTCGGGTTGCGCATGAAGGCGCCGTCCAGGTCGAGGTCGATCGAGTTGATCTGGATCCCAGCCGGGACCAGGCTCAAGACCTTTGCTTCCTTGGGCAGGTCGGTGAGGATCGTGTCGAGCCCGAAATCCGGGCGCAGTTTCACTTGGACCTGATTGATGATCGGCGGCAGGAGCAGGTGGGTCGGGTCGGGCGGGCGCAGGACGATCCCGAGCCGGGCCGGCTCATCGGATTCCGGGGCCACGTTGTAGACGCTGCCGTCGACGGTCAGGGGAACCAGGGACAGGGTGGTGAGGTGGACCGAGGTCGTCCCGATCTGGGATCCGGCGGGACAGCTGTCCGCGTTCAGCTGGTCGACCGAGCACTTCGGTACGGACTGCGGGTTCCCGGAAAGGCCCGGAGGCAGGCTGACCGTCAGGTCACGCAGCTGATCCGCCGGCGAGGTGATCTCGAGATGGGTGTGGAAATCGGAACGGACCCCCGCATCCGTGTTCGCCGGGGTCGCCTGGAGTCCGCTCAGGCCAAACGCAGCCTGAGCCGAAGGGGCGAACGCGAACAATCCCAGCGTTGCCAGCACCACAAACAACAGCGATCGTCTGAAAGTTCCCATTGCGTCAGCGATACCCGCCTCGACCGAAAGCGAATCGGGGGAACGCTCCGTTCACAACGCCCGGGTGAGCGCGGCGACGAAGGCCGCGCGGACGGCTCGCTGGTCCAGCTCGGCGATGCGCTTGATGGCTGCACCGCCGGGCAGATAGCGCCCAAGGTCGGCGAGGGTGATGCCGTCGGCGAGCGAGGCGACGACGGCACCATCGATCAGATGTCCGGCGATCTCCCCGACCAGCTCCGAGGCCTGCCCCGGTGGCACGGCGATGACGACGATCCGCGCCTTGGACGCGGCTTCGACGTTGTCCGTCGTGCCGTGCACGCCGTAGGCCTCGACGAGCTAGTTGACACGCTCCTCGCTGCGGGCGGTCACCCAGACATCCTGCGCGGGAAGGCCTCCACCAAGCGATCCCTTGAGCAGGGCCTCCCCCATCGTGCCCGCGCCCAGGATCGCAACCGTCGCTGTCGAGCTACGCGTGACCTTCATCCGGTCTCCTGTCTTTCGTGTACCGGGACCGACTACCTCAGATACTCGCCGATGAAGCCTGCGAATTGCGCCAAGGTACGTCGGCATCAGTCCGCCATCTTCGACGGGAACCTGGGCCGCAAAGAGGGGTGAGCGACGGGGATCGAACCCGCGACCGCCTGGACCACAAGCGCAGGCGACCATCTCGCCAGTCTATAAAAGCCGCCCATTTGCAGGGCTTTTGAAGGTGACTTGCCGGCAAATCGGAATCCAATGTGCGGCGATTAGAGGCGATGTACCGGGAGTCCAGGCACTCTCTCGCGGAAGTGCCTGGAATAGCGTCGGAGGTTCAAACCAGTATCGACATCCGCCCCCGGTGCTGTAGTGCGCGAGGCAATGCGTGAACCTGACAGAAGGCTACTTTGGGGAAGGGCGGCGGGTCGGTGCTCGATCTGCAACACGCCCTTGTCGCAAGGGGCCACGGAAGCGGGCGATCTCGACACGCCGATTGCCGATGAGGCGCACATAGTGGGAGCTAAACCTGGCTCGGCACGGTTCCGGACGTTGTCCGATCTTGAGCGAGACGGTTACGAAAATCGCATCCTCCTGTGCCCCAGCGACCACCGCCTGATCGACCGCCAGCCAGAAGCATGGCCGGAAGAGCGCCTAAGACAGGTCAAGGGAGAGCACGAAGCGAAGATGCGGCGGCGGACAGACGACGCCGACGCCACCGAACCCTTCCCGGTGTTTAGGCCGGAACCGTTCGAGATGCCGCCGCTGTATTCAGGGAAGGCCATCGCGGACGTCATAGGCGGTGCTGGCCTCCATCAGTTCGAATATGACGATCCCAAGAACGCGGATCAGAGAGATGCCACGAGGGCATTCATCACAGCAGCATCTGACTGGATGGATGTCTGGGATGTAATTGGCACCGATGGTCGATTCGATGTAGATGAGAACATGAACGATCTCAACACGGACCTTCATGCTGTCGGGCTCGTTGCTTTCGGGGCACAGACGTCGGTGAAAGTCGACTTCTGGGGAAGCGAAAGTCGCATGCAGCTCGCGGCAATCTGGATCCGGCGCATCGATCTAATTGCCGAAGAAGAGCGGTCCGGCGCGGAACCTCCTCCACCGTCAGGCGACGGAGTGGCTGAGTAACGCCCGAGCGGCCGTCGGCGGCTGGCAGGTCGCTGGCGGCAGGTTCTTCCCAGGGCCGACGTACAATCTGTCCGTGAATCGTCGGGAGGCATCTAGGGAGCGGTCGCAGAGGCTGGTCGACCTTGCAATGGGGCATTTTCCCCAGGAACTCGAAGTTCGAGGGTTGAGTGGGGTGCCGGAACTTCTGGCTGCGGGTCTGATCTTGCGGCAATGCGAGATCGTTGAATCCGTCTTGGACCTTGGCTCCAGGCCGTCAGCGACCAGCGCCTCCATTCTGGTGCGGAGTCAGTTCGACCATGCCGTTACCCTCGCCTGGCTGGCGGCCGATCCTTCGGATGAGCGGTTGATGCATTTTCAACGAGACGACGCGAAGGCTAGGCTGGCGATTGAGCAGAAGACCTCCGAGCTAGGTGTCCACATGATGGACGAGGCAACGAAGTCAGACTTGGAACGTCAGATGCGTGAACTGCCTGACGTGCAGGTGCCGCCTCTGGAGCGACGGGCCGTTCTCGCCGACGATCACTGGTCTGGGTTGATCCCGGGGCTGCAAAAGGGCACGGCGGCGTCGTTCGGCGGGATCTACACACTTGCGTTCCGCCGATTCAGCGCCTACGAGCACGCGAGCCGAATGGGACTGAACGCGGTCGTCGACGACCTGCCCAACGGGGCGAAACTGGTTCACGCCGAAGTCCTCGACTTTGCGGAACACGGACCCTTCGGCCAAGCTCCTCTTCTGTTAGGACTCAGCCTGCTGATCGTGGCCAAGCGTTTTGAGTGGCCGGACATGGAATCGGTACTCCAGGTGTTCTCGGAAACCGCTCCCGGAGATGCCTGATTCTGCCGAGCCGGTCAGCGCCCGTCAGAAACGACGCCGAGGAGGATCCTAGGCGTACTGGCGATCGGTATCGCCTTGACGCCGTCACCCGGGCCTAGGGCACAGCGCGAACAATCCGGTCAGCTCGGCAACGTTGCTCGGATGATTGCCGAACCCGCCTGGTCGTGGACGCGGTGAGTCTCCTGGATCTCGATCTCCTCGAACCCGGCGTCGGTCAGGTAGCTCTCGAACTCATCACGGGTCAGGGCGCCTGCGATGCATCCAGTCCACGCCTTCATGTCCTCGCGGGTCGCGTCGTCCATGTCGGGGTCGGCGACTACGTCGCTGACGGCGAACTGGCCGCCTGGGCGTAGGACTCGAGCGGCTTCGTGGAGAACGGTCGGCTTGTCGCCGGAGAGGTTGATCACGCAGTTGGAGATGATCACGTCGATCGAGTCGTCGGGCAGCGGGATGTTCTCGATTTCACCGCGGAGGAACTCGACGTTCTCAACGCCGGCCTCCTGCTGGTTTCGGCGGGCGAGGTCGAGCATCTCGTCGGTCATGTCGATCCCATACGCCTTGCCGGTCGGTCCGACTCGGCGGGCAGATAGGAGCACGTCGATACCTCCGCCGGAGCCGAGGTCGAGGACGGTCTGCCCTTCGGTGAGTTGCGCGACCGCGGTAGGGTTGCCGCAGCCGAGCGAAGCCAGTTGCGCTGCCTCGGGCAGAGCGTCGCGATCGTCGTCCTCATAGAGGTTGGAGCCGAAGACCGCTCGTTGCTCCTCGGTGATCACGGCGTCGTTCGCGCAGCACGAGGCGTCGCGTGAGCCGGCGTCCGTCGCGGCGGCGGCGTAGCGCTCCCGCACGACCTCGCGAATTCCCACCCCCGTGCTGTTCGTTTCCTTCCCGGCTGAGCATCCGCATCCGGGGCCATCGCCACAGCAGTCGGCTTTGGTCTCGGGCTCGCAGCAGTTCTCCTGGACTGCCGGCTCGCAGCAGTCCGACTTGGTCTCTAGCTCAGCCATGCGCTCAGTTCCTCGAGTTCTTCCGGGTTGACGTAATAGTAGGCCCACAGCCCCTGGCGCTCGGAGTCAACGATCCCAGCGTCGCGCAGCTTCTTGAGATGGTGCGACAAAGTCGACTGGCTGACGTCGAAGAGCGGCACCAACTCGCACACGCAGACCTTGCCGGCATGTTTGCGCAGCACGTCGACCAGAGTGAGGCGGATCGGGTCACCGAGGGCTTTGGCGATCTTCGCCATGCGCTCCGCATGGGCGCGCTCGACGTCCGGGTAAACCACGGGTTCGCAGCAAGGCTGGCCGTTGGGGCTCTTCTGTTTCGGGGTGAGGGTCAGTTCGGGGCTCATCGAAATTCATCAAATCAGTTCCATTCACATTTGTCAATTGATACGGTGACTCTCGATGAAGTCGGATAGCGAACAGGGAGACAACGTGAGCGTCAAGGTCGGTATCAACGGTTTCGGCCGAATGGGACGTCTGACACTCCGAGCCGGCTGGGGAGTCCCCGGGATCGAGTTCGTCCACATCAACGAGCCAAAGGCCGACGCCGAGACCTCCGCGCACCTTCTCGCCTTCGACTCTGTCCATGGCCGTTGGGACCGGGAGACCGAGGGTGAGCGGGAACAACTCGTCGTCGACGGTCGTTCGCTCGGCTACTCGGGCTCGTCCGAGCCGGGGCATGTGCTTTGGGATGACCACGGCGTCGATCTCGTTCTTGAGTGTTCCGGCAAGTTCCGCACCACCGAGAGCTTGGCCGGCTACTTCGATCGTGGCGTGAAGAAGGTGATCGTTGCCGCACCGGTCAAGTCACCGGAGGCGTTGAACGTAGTCGTCGGGGTAAATGACGATCTCTTCGAACCGGCCGTTCACGACATCGTTACTGCCGCGTCGTGCACCACCAACTGCCTCGCCCCCATTGTCAAGGTGATCCATGAGGGGCTCGGCATCAAGCATGGGTCGATCACCACGCTGCACGATCTGACCAACACGCAGACGATCGTCGACGCACCCCACAAGGACCTCCGTCGCGCCCGGGCCGCGGGAATGTCGCTGATCCCGACCTCGACTGGATCGGCTTCCGCGATCGGGATGATCTTCCCGGAGCTTCAAGGGCGCCTGGACGGTCTCGCGGTTCGGGTGCCACTCCTCAATGCCTCACTCACCGACTGCGTCTTTGAAGTCGAGCGTGAGACGTCGATCGACGAAGTCAACGGCCTGCTCGAATCCGCCGCGGAAGGCGAACTCAAAGGCATCCTCGGCTACGAAAAGCGCCCCCTGGTTTCGATTGACTTCAAGGACGACCCTCGCTCCGGCGTAATCGATGCGCTCTCGACCAAGGTCACCAACAAGACCCAGGTCAAGATCCTCGCCTGGTACGACAACGAATGGGGCTACGTCAACCGCATGGTCGAACTCGCCAAGATCGTGAGCGGCCGGGCTTAGCTGCCGCTGGGGGATCATCCGATGAGCACCACTCAAAGCCGCGGAGACCTCAGAAATTACGTCCTAGTCACCGGCGCCTACTGGGCCGACACGCTGGCCGACGGCGCCAGCCGGATGCTGGTGCTGTTCTACTTCTACCAGCTCGGCTATAGCCCCTTCGAAGTTGCCTCCCTCTTCCTCTTCTACGAGGTCTTCGGCATCGTCACCAACCTCGTCGGCGGCTGGATCGCCGCCAAGCTCGGCCTCAAGGCCACCCTCTTCTCCGGACTCTCGATCCAGATCCTCGCGCTCTGCATGCTCGGGCTCGCCCCGGAAAGCTGGCTGGTCGTTCCCTACGTCATGGCCTCCCAGGCGCTCTCCGGGATCGCCAAGGACCTGACCAAGATGAGTTCCAAGAGCGCGGTCAAGCTGGTCGTGCCAGAGGACTCGGAATCCTCGCTGTTCAAGTGGGTGGCAGTACTGACCGGATCGAAGAACGCCCTCAAAGGCGTCGGTTTCTTCCTCGGCGGTCTCCTGCTCACGGTGATCGGCTTCCAGAGCGCCATGCTCCTCCTGGCCGCCATGGTCGCCACCGCACTGATCACCACGGCGGTGATGATGCACGGTGGGCTGGGACGCACCGACGCCACCGCGAAGTTCCGGCACATGTTCTCCAACAACCGCTCGATCAACGTGCTCGCCGCCGCCCGCGTGTTCCTCTTCGCCTCGCGCGACGTCTGGTTCGTGGTCGGCCTCCCGGTCTACCTGCGCACCGTTCTCGACTGGAGCTTCTGGCAGGTCGGGATCTTCCTCGCCGTCTGGGTGATCGGCTACGGGATAGTCCAGGCAAGCGCCCCCACCGTGATGCAGCGCCGCGCCAAGGAAACCGGCCAGCTACCCGACGGCCGCAGCGCCACCTGGCTGGCTTTCCTACTGGCCGCCTTCCCCGCTGCCATCGCACTGGCACTCACCGCGAATTTCGACCCGACCACGGTGCTCGTCGTCGGCCTGATCGCGTTCGGGATCGTCTTCGCGATGAACTCGGCCGTCCACTCATATCTGGTGCTCTCCTACGCCGACAACGACAAGGTCGCGATGAACGTCGGCTTCTATTACATGGCGAACGCCGGCGGGCGGCTCATGGGCACCGTCCTCTCGGGTGCGCTTTACCAGTGGTATGGACTCACTGGATGCCTTTGGGCCTCGGTGGTCTTCGTGCTCGCCGCGGGTTTCCTCTCATTCATGCTGCCCAGTTCTCCCCCGACCACCGCGGGCCGATCGAAGGCTCGCCTTGCGACAGGGTAGCCCGTGCACCCTTTGACGAACCGCTCACACCAGTTTCACAATCCCGCAGCAGAAGCGGGCGACGCTGGTCGTATCGAGAAGGCCCGATGATTCTGGGAAGCCCTGCACTTCGCGTTGCCATCATCGACAACGACTCGGGGTTCATCCAAGTCCTGAGCAATCGGATGGACGCTGCTGATTGGCGCTATCGAGTCTTGGCGTCGGCCGTTCCCCCGGACGAGTTGATCGCGATGAAGATCAACGTGGTAGTGATCAATCTCGCGGTTCTTGGAGGGGACGAAGGCTGGACCTATCTGGAGCACATCACGGCGCTCATGCCAGATCTGGGTGTTCTCGTCTGCGTCCAGAATGGAACTGCCCAGCAGCGCATCCGCGGGCTCCGAGCCGGTGCCGACGACTGGATCGATAAGCCGTGCCATGCCGAGGAAGTGATCGCACGCATCGAGTCTGTCGCGAGACGCCGGCGTAGGTTGAGTCCTGTCAACGAAAGTGGCCCGGTGGTAAAAGGCGAACTCGAACTCCGCCCTGATCAGTTCCAGGCCTTCGTTGGGGGCCAGTGCCTAAACCTAACCAAGCGAGAGTTCGAACTCCTCCAGCTTCTGGCCGATCGAGAAGGCAGCGTGTTGGATCGCGAATCGATCTACGAGAGGGTCTGGGGCTACCAGATGGTCCACGGCGATCGCTCGGTGGATGTGGTCGTTCTCAAGCTCCGCAACAAGCTGGAGAGGGTCTCGCCTAACTTCGCCTACGTCCACACCCACATAGGCGTTGGATACAGATTCTCGGTGGAGCCCTCGAAGCCCAACCGGAAGAGCCCAACCGAGCCCTCGGCCAGGGCGGCTTCCACCCACTAACCGCTATCTAGAGCGGTTTTTTGACGGTCGGTCGTCCGTTGACACTGCTTTCACATCATCTTCACTTCAATCGAACCGAGATGCAACAAATGACTCCTTTTCGTTTGGGAATCTTGCCGCGATAACCCAAATGAAGGCGGTCACATGGGCCGCCAGATGAGCAAAATCGCTCACCTATTCAAAGGAGACTTAGTGTTCCGTTCGAAGCACAAATTCCTAGCCACGCTCGCCCTCGTCGGTGCATTGGCGCTCGGCGTCGCTGCCTGCGGCAGTGACGACGACAGCTCCGACGCGAGCACAAGCGGTTCTTCTGGGGGAGACCTGAGTGGCACCATCAAGATCGACGGGTCGAGCACGGTCGGGCCGCTTTCCGAGCCCATCGCCGAGCTGTTCCAGCAGGACAACCCCGGTGTCAAGGTAACGGTAGGAACGTCCGGCACCGGCGGTGGTTTCGAGAAGTTCTGCGCAGGGGAAACCCAGATCTCAGACGCCTCACGGCCGATCGAGCCCGATGAGACCAAGGCCTGCGCGAAGAATGGCATCGCGACTTCCGAACTCACCGTTGCCACCGATGCGCTGACCGTCGTCGTAAACAAGGACAACCCGGTCAAGTGCCTGACCGTTGATCAGCTGAACCAGATCTGGGCACCCAACTCAAAGGTCGCCAACTGGAGCGAGATCAAGGGTCTGGAGCCGGCCTTCGACGAGAAGCTCGACCTCTACGGACCGGGGACCGACTCGGGGACCTTCGACTACTTCACCGAGGCGATCAACGGCGAAGAGGGTGCGTCACGCACCGACTACAACAACGTCGGTGAGGACGACAACCAGACCGTCACTGGTGTGGAGGGATCGCCGGGCGGCCTCGGCTACTTCGGCTACTCCTACTACCTTGAGAACCAGGACAACCTGAAGGCACTGGAGATCGACGGCGGCAACGGCTGCGTCGCGCCGTCAGCCGAAACCGCCCAAAAGGGCACCTACACCCCGCTCTCGCGCGGACTCTTCATCTATCCGTCAAAGAGCGCGATGGAGCAGCCCGAGGTCAAGGCGTTCCTCGAGTTCTATCTCGACAACGTCGGGGATGTAGCGGAGCAGGCCGGGTTCATCCCGCTTACTCCCGAGCAGCTGGCCGAGTCGAAGAACGAACTCGCCACCCTCGAAAGCGGTTCCACGAAGTAACCGAGCCTCCATCGGTCCAGGAACAAGAACCATGGAAGCACGCGACACGATCGGAGTCTCCAGGCCTTTCGGGACGATGCCGTCCCGAAGCCTGGAGGCTCCGTCTCCGCGCTACGGCGAGAAGCTGATCAAAGCGGCGCTCGCCGCCTGCGCGATCATCTCCGTCCTAACCACAACAGGCATCGTCGTGTCTCTCCTCTTGCCGACGATCAGCTTCTTCGGAGAGGTGAATCCAGCCGATTTCTTCCTTCATTCCGACTGGGCTCCGACCTTCTCTCCGGCCACGTTCGGTGTGCTTTCGATCGTGGTCGGCACCCTGAGCACCACCCTTTGGGGAATGCTCTTCGCGGTACCGATCGGACTCGCGATCGCGATCTACCTGAGTGAATACGCGTCACCCAGAGCCCGCAAGATCATCAAGCCGGTAATCGAGGTCCTGGCGGGGATCCCAACGGTCGCGATCGGGCTCTTCGCCATAACCGCCCTCAAGCCGTTTCTAGAGAACTTCATCCCGGCCCTCGAAAGCACTCCTTTCGCCGCCGGTGTCGCCGGTGTCGCGATCGGACTCATGATCACCCCGATCATCGCCTCGATCTCTGACGATGCCATGCGATCGGTGCCCGGAGGACTTCGGGAAGCCGCATACGGACTTGGGTCCACCCGCATGAAGGTGGCAACGAGGGTCGTCCTCCCCGCAGCGATCAGCGGAGTCGTCGCTTCGATAGTCCTCGCTGGGTCTCGCGCGATCGGCGAAACGATGATCGTGTTGCTCGCGGCCGGCAGCCAGGCCACCGATAGCTTCGCGTTCACCAGCCCGGTCCAGACCATGACCGCGTTCATCGCGACCACAGCGACCGGCGACATCGCGACCGGCACCATCACCTACGACACGATCTTCGCCGTCGGAAGCCTCTTGTTCCTCATGACTCTGGTCATGAACGTCCTGGCGATCCGACTAGTGCGCCGTTTCCGCGAGGTGTACGAATGAGCGGCGTCCGCACACCCGGCAGCGAACGGGCACGCCTCGCAACGGCTGGCGCCAGGGCTGTCACGGCTTCAGCGTTGAGCCGCCAACCCGCCAAGGACCGGATCAAGGGAAATATCTTCCTGGCCCTCCTGCTGGCCGCGGTCACCATTGCCCTAGTGGGTCTCTCCGCACTTGTCGTCCAAGCGTTCATCGAAGGTGGCCCAAGGTTCAGCCTCAGCCTATTCACCGACCCGCCATCGTCGCTGAACGTCGAGAACGCCGGGTTTAGGCCGGCGCTGCTGGGGACGCTCTACTTGATTCTCGGTGTCGTTGTCCTGATCGTTCCTCTGGGCATCGGGTCTGCGATCTACCTTGAGGAGTACGCCGACTCGGATCGTTGGTGGAACCGAGCGATCGAACTCAACATCCAGAACCTCGCTGGGGTTCCGTCGATCATCTACGGAATCTTGGGGTTGGCGTTCATAGTCCGGGGTCCGCTTGATCTCGGGTTCATCCTGGCGGCCGGCTCTCTCACACTCGCACTTCTAGTCCTGCCGGTCGTGATCCTCGCCGCGAGAGAGGCGCTACGAGCCGTTCCGCCGTCCGTGCGCGAAGGATCGCTTGCGCTCGGCGCCACTCAGTGGCAGACGATCAGAAAGCAGGTGCTCCCTGCCGCCATCCCCGGGGTGGCTACGGGCGTCATCCTCGCGATCTCCAGGGCGATCGGCGAGACGGCACCGCTGCTATTGGTCGGCGCGACCACCTTCGTGACTTTCAATCCAACTTTCTTCGGCGAGAACTTCTCCGCCCTGCCGGTCCTGATTTACCAGTACGCCGCCAGGCCGCAGGAGGAGTTCAAGGTGCTGGCCGCAGCCGGGGTCATCGTGATGCTCATCGTGCTGTTGGCGATGAACTCCTTTGCCGTCTGGCTTCGCAATCGATACGAGCAACAGTGGTAGGAGCGACGATTGACCTCAGGAGCAAACGGACAATTGACTGAACAAGATCCCAAGGACGAGATGACTTCCCGACCCGAACCGACCCACGAAAAAGGGTTGAGTCAACAGATCGCCGTCACGGCCGAGCCGGCCGCTGCCGGCGAGGACGTGTGGGCGAAGGAAAAGGTCTTCGAGGTCAACAACGTCACCGTCTCATACGACGGCAAGGCGGCGGTCAAGGACGTTTCCATGGACATCTTCCGCAACGAAGTGACCGCCCTCATCGGCCCCTCAGGATGCGGCAAGAGCACCCTCCTGCGTTGCCTGAATCGCATGAACGATCTCGTCGCGAGCGCCGAGGTCGAAGGTGAGATCCTCTACCACGGAAACGACCTCTACGGACCCAAGATAGACCCGGTGCAGGTCCGCAAAGTGATCGGCATGGTCTTCCAGAAGCCGAACCCGTTTCCCAAATCGATCTACGACAACATCGCCTTCGGACCCAGGGTTCTCGGACTGAAGGACATCGATGAGCGAGTCGAACGCGCGCTCAGAGGCGCGGCACTCTGGGACGAGGTCAAGGACCGCCTCAAGGACAACGCCTATGGCATGTCCGGCGGTCAGCAGCAGCGTCTCTGCATTGCCCGCACGATGGCGGTCGACCCGGAGGTGATCCTCATGGACGAGCCCTGCTCCGCCCTCGATCCGATCTCGACCGGCAAGATCGAAGACCTCATGACCGAACTGAAGGAGCAGTACTCGATCGTGATCGTGACTCACAACATGCAGCAGGCAGCGCGAGTCTCGGACAAGACCGCATTCCTCATCGTCGAACTCGACTCGACCGAGAACAACCGTTGGGGTCAACTGGTCGAGTACGACGAAACCGAAAAGGTCTTCACCAACCCGGAAGATCCGCGGACCGAGGACTACGTCACCGGAAAGGTCGGCTGATCTGGTGAGTGAGATCAACCAAAGCAAGAAGATCCGGGTTCAGTACCAAGATGAGCTGGCCCGGCTGGAAGAGAAAGCTCTCGGAGGCTTTGACCTGGTCGTCCGGTCTCTCGCCCGCACCATGGAAGCCGTCGAAAATCAGGACATCGAGCTTGCGCAGATAGTGGTCGTAGACGACGATCAGATCGACGGACGCTATCTGGAGGTCCACCAGGGCTTAATCACCTTGCTCGCCACTCAGTCGCCGGTCGCGACCGACCTTCGGTTGATCTCGGCTCTACTTCATGTGATCAAGAACATCGAGCGCATGGGAGATCAGTGCGTGAACGTGTGCAAGCTGATCCCGCTGGTCGGCCACGAGCCCCCCGTCGATGAGCACATGGTGCAGAACATTCTCGCGATGGGCGACCAGGTCCGCTTCCAGGTCGCCCAAGCCAAACGTGCCTTCGAGGAGCGCGACATCGAACAGGCCAGAGACCTCGTCCGGCAAGACGACATGGTCGATCGCCTCAACAAGGAATGCTTCGCTCTCGCGATCGAGATCGGCGACAACGCCGATCGACGCGAATGGGCCATGACGATGTTGCTGGCCGCCCGGGCTCTGGAAAGAACCGGAGACAACGCGGTGGATGTGGGCGAACAGGTGGAATTCGTAGTGACCGGCTTGTTCCGCGAGTTCGAGAACGCTTCACACCCGGTCTGACCTACCGCCCACGGAGACCGCCTCTCCCGCGGCGTCTGTGGCATCCCGTCGGTCGAGACTCCACGCGAACTCTCTGCTCACATAAGCCAATCGGGAGGCATTCGAAGACCACGCGCCTACGTGGAGCGCCAATCATCGAGATTCATCGAATCAGTTCAATTGACATTCATCAATTGATACGGTGTTTTTCGATGAAGCTGACCAAGGAACTGAGATGAGTCGTGTCCTGTTCGTCTGCCTCCGCAACGCAGGCCGATCTCAGATCAGCCGGGCGCTGTTCGATCGTCGCGTCGCCGACGGGCGGCACAAGGCTCGCTCGGCCGGCACCACACCAGCCGACGCCGTTCACCCCGAGGTGGTCGAAGCAATGGCCGAGGTCGAAATCGACCTAAGCCACCAACGACCGACCCAACTCACACGCGACCTTGCCGAATGGGCTGACATCGTGGTGACCATGGGCTGTGGGGACGCCTGCCCATACGTTCCCGGCAAGCGGTACATCGACTGGCAGCTGGACGACCCGGCTGATCAGCCGCTAGGTGCGGTCCGTCTGGTCCGCGACGAGATCGAGCGGCGTATCGACAAGCTCGTTGACGATCTCGATCAGAATGCCGAGTCGTGACCCGCCTCAGCACCCTCGACCGCTACCTCCCACTCTGGATCGCCCTGGCGATGGCCGGTGGGCTTGCGCTCGGCTCGCTGCTGCCGGGGATCGAATCCGCACTCGACTCGCTTCGCGTCGGCACCATCTCCCTTCCGATCGCGCTCGGGCTGATCCTGATGATGTACCCGGTCCTGGCCAAGGTCCGGTATGAAGAGTTAGGCCACCTCGGCGGCGAGCGACGCTTGATGGTCAGCTCGCTGATCCTCAACTGGGTGGTCGGACCACTGCTTATGTTCGCGCTCGCCTGGATCTTCCTGGCCGACCAGCCCGAGTTCCGCACCGGCCTGATCATCGTCGGCCTCGCCCGCTGCATCGCCATGGTCCTCATATGGAGCGACCTGGCCTGCGCTGACCGTGAGGCCACCGCCCTACTCGTCGCGATCAACTCCCTGTTTCAGATCGTCGCCTACAGCTTGCTCGGCTGGTTCTACCTCACGGCCCTGCCCGACCTGCTCGGACTCGACAGCCAGGGCTTCCACGTCTCGATCTGGGAGATCGCCCGCACGACCCTGATCTTCCTGGGGATACCCCTGCTCGCGGGTTATCTCACCCGTCTGATCGGCATCCGACGCCGCGGTATCGACTGGTACGAGAATCGCTTCCTTCCCCGTATCGGACCCTTCGCCCTCTACGGACTCCTTTTCACCATAGTCCTGCTATTCGCGATCCAAGGAGAGGCGATCACCGACCAGCCGCTCGATGTGGTCCGGATCGCGCTGCCGCTGGTTATCTACTTCGCGCTGATGTTCGGGGTCTCATTCTGGGCCGGCTGGATCATGCGCATCGGCTACGAACGCACCGCCACCCTCGCCTTCACCGCAGCTTCCAACAACTTCGAACTCGCGATCGCCGTCGCGATAGGAGTCTTCGGAGTCACCTCCGGAGAGGCTCTCGCCGGAGTGGTCGGGCCACTGATCGAAGTGCCAATGCTGGTCGGCCTGGTCTACGTTGCGCTGTATCTGAAGCGAAGGCTCTACCCACCCGCGGCTGCCGACTCCCCCGTAGCGATCGCATCGGATTCAGCCGGCTGAGGCGTAGCTCGGTGACCTCCGAGCATCAGCCACCCCACCACCGCCGCCCCAATCGCAATGACCGCCGCGACCAGGGCGACCGAGTGGAGCCCGGAGACGATCTGCTCCGGACTCGAGATGCCGGGCCGGTAGTCGAAGATCGCCCCGAGCCCCGCGACTCCGAAGGCGATGCCCAATTGCCGGAAGGTGTTGTTGATGCCCGACGAGAGTCCGCTCTCCTCGACCGGCAGCACGCTCACCATCGCGGCGGCGAGCGCCGGGCTGATCATGCCGATCGCGATTCCCCCGACCGCCATGCCCGGCAGCAGCGCCGTCCAGGCATCGGTCGCGTCGACGCCCCTCATGAGCAGCAGGCCGAGACCTAGCAGGAGCAGTCCGAGGCCGAGCGGCACCCTCAACGGCAGGCGGGAAGTCAATTTCCCGGAGATCGGCGCCACGACGAAGATCGCGACGGTCATCGGCATGAGCCGTAGACCCGTTTCGGTCGGGGTCATGCCGAGCGCGGCCTGGAAGTAGATCGCTAAAAAGAGCAGCAGCGGATAGATCGCCACAGACTGCGAGAAAGCGATCAGCGCCGTGCCGGAGAAGGCACGGATGCGGAAGAGGGCGAAGTCGAGCATCGGAGCCCGCGAGTGCCGCTCGAAGGCCACGAACGCAGCGAACAGGATCACCGCCGCTGCGAGTGACGCGACGATCGGCGGCGAGGCCCAGCCGTCCTCGTTGCCTCGGATCAGCCCGAATACGAAGAGCAGGCTGGCGGCGGCGAAGAGCGAGATCCCGATCGGGTCCGCCGGCCTCGGGTTCCTCTTCGCCGAGTCGGGCAAGACCTTGAGCGTGAGCCCCGTGAGGAGCAGGCCGATCGGCAGGTTGATCAGGAAGATCCAACGCCATCCGAGCCCGTCGACCAGGAGGCCGCCGAGCAGCGGCCCGATCGCCAGGGAGGCTCCGGTGACCGCGCCCCAGATCCCGAGGGCGAAGCCCCGCTCCCGGCCCTGGAACTCGTTGGCGAGGATGGCCAGGGAGGCAGCGAACATGGCCGCTGCCCCGATGCCCTGCGCGCCGCGGGCGAGATTCAAAGCCACCGCCGAGTCGGCCAGGCCGCAGATCGCCGAACAGGCAGTGAACACGAGTAGGCCCAGGGCGAAGATGCGAGCGCGCCCGTAACGGTCGGCCAGGGTGCCGGCGCCGAGGAGGGACGCGGCGAGGGTCACGGTGTAGGCGTCTATCACCCACTGCATCTCGCCGAACCCGGCGCCCAGGTCCTGCTGTATCGCCGGCAGTGCCACGTAGACGATGGTCACGTCCAAGAGCAGCATCGCTGTCGCGGCTGCGACGACCGTCAGGGTGATCCATCTAGTTCTCGTCACGCAGTCACCAGGCCCGGCTCAGACGTGGCCGGTGCGATCGAGCGGAGTCGGTCAACGACATGGGCTGCATCCCTCCCACAGCCGCGCAGGGTATTTGAGGAGAAGCTCCTCTGGAACTCGAGGCCGACGAACCCGAGACCTGGCACCACGGTCGATACACCGCCGCCATGGCTGGGCGTTCCGTCCGTGGTAAGGGCACCGAGGTGGTTCAGGTAGGCGAGGTTAGGTCGATACCCGGTGGCGAGGATCAGGTGGTCGGCATGCTCTCGCGAGCCATCGGACCACACCAACTCGTGACCGTCGATCCGGTCGAACATCGGCCGTCGGGCGAACTCGCCTCGCTCGATCGCGGACCTGTAGAGCCCGTCGTCTATGACCGAGACCGGCAGCCGATTCAAGAGCCACGAGACCTTGGCCGTGTCGAATCGGGTCAGAGTCAGCCACCAGTGGATGTCCCGACCGAGCGGCCTTTGGCTCATCCACTTGATCTTGCTTCTTGTCGCGAGAATGACCTCTGACTCCGGCGCGAGATCGGCGGCGATCTGAATCGCCGAGTTGCCGGCACCGACCACCACGACCCGCGAGCCCGCGAACGGCTCGGGAGAGATGTACTCCGCCGAGTGGATCACCTGCCCTCCGAAACCTTCCAGCCCGCGCAGGTCGGGCTGGAAGGGCCGCTCGAAGTGTCCGGTGGCAGCGATCACCGATCTCGACCAGTAGACGGACCCAGCCTCGGTGTTGGTCAGGAAGCCACCTTCCGGATGACGTTCCACGGATTCGACCCTCTCCCCCATGCGCAGATCATCCGAGAACTGCTGTCCGTAGCTCTCCAGATACGCGATCACCTCATCCCGAGACGGGTACCGATCTGGATCACCATCCATCTCAAGCCCGGGCAGTCCGGAGTATCTGGCCGGAGAGAACAACTTGAGGCTTTCGTAGTAGCGAGGCCACGAGCCAGCCGTGGACTCCGAAGCATCGAGAAGCAGAGTCTCGATGCCCCGCTGGCGTGCCGTGTGGGCAGCGGCCAAACCCGACTGGCCGGCTCCGATGACGAGGAGTTCGGTGCGTTCCATGACGCCATCGTATCGTTATTTTCCGAAATGACGATGTGAGTGCAATAATGTGGGCATGGCAGGCGCACCAGAGATAGACGGTACGACCCAGGACTTCCTGAAAGCCCTGGCAAGCGAAACGCGCCAGTCGATGCTTCGCCTCTTCGTCGGCGGAGCCGAACTCAGCGTCGGCGAAATCGCAGACCGCGCCGGCCTGAGCCCATCGACCGCCTCCGCCCACCTGGCCCTCATGCGCCGCGGAGGGTTACTCGTTTCGCGCAGGGAAGGCAAGACCGTCCACTACCGCGTAGATGCGGGCCAGATCGGCGACAAGCTCGACGACGTCAAGACCTACCTCTACTGCTGCTGCCCGCCCAAGGACTGACTCATTGTCTGAACTTCTTGGAATGAGACCGCCGGGCGGCGCACCATCTCATTGAGTCCGAACTGATTCGACTGCTCTTCGAAGCTCGTCTGCGCCGAAAGCCCCCTCGATTCTCGACAAGATGTTCCCGTTTCGGTCGAACACGAATAGCCAGGGTTCGCTGGCCAGGTTGAACGCCTTGAGTTCCGGACGGATTCCTTTGGTTGGATCGTTCTCGTTGTAGACCTCTTGATGGATGAAAGCGACTTCATCCTTGAATTCTTCGCGCACCTGTTCAGCGATGTCCACCACCGGCCCGCAGACGCGGCTCTCGCAGAATGCCGGAGTCGAGAAGAGCAGAACGACCGGCTTTCGCCCGATGACTTCAGCGAAGTCGTCGTTGTGCATCTGGTCGGGTGGGACTCGGGTGTCGATCTTCGACATGTCGCCGCCAACATCCGCGGGGGTCTGCGTGTGGATTTTCGGCGCGGCGTCTCCGGCGCCGGGTATGCCGGGAAACTTGCCCACGACGATGCTGGACATCCTGGTGCTCTGTAGTCCATCGTCGGTCTTGAAGACAGCGAGAATCTGCCATTCGCCTTTTCGTGCGAGGTTCACCTCGGGAACGACGTAGACGACTTCGGGAGCGCCGCCTGTTCCGGCGCTGGTCTGGGATCGGAACGCCGGTGCCGTTTGGAGCGGTTCGGCATCGGCGGGATAAGGACCCTTGGCCTTACCGTCCGCACCGGGCGCGAAGTACAGCGCGACCTGAGCGTCGCTGACCATTTCCTTTGCGAGCGTGAAAACTCCAAATGCGTACCGATTTTGCCCTCTCTCGAACACGAGTTGACCGGGCAGGGCCACGTACTCGCTTTCGGGGAGCGGTTCCGCTATCTCGGTGAGCGTTTGGCCTTCGGTGGCGGGAAACTCGAGGGGATCCGGGGTGGACGGAGCCTGGTATCCGTCGCCCGCACCTCGCCCGCAGCCCGCGAACAACAGAACAAGAATCGCCACGACCAATAGCTGCCGCCTCGGGTTCCACCCGGCCGGGACGCTGCCCGAGATCATCAGACGGCACTCCAAAAATCGATACCGAGATCGGTCATCCACCTCTGTACCTCGATATTGAGACGGGAGAGCTCTCCGGTCCAGATCAAGATTCCCATGGCGATCAAGACTGCCCCACCCAAAGCGATGATCACGTCGTAGTGTCGCTTGACCACGGCGAATGCAGCGGTCATACGATTGAAGGCGAGCACCGTCACCAGGAACGGGATCGCCAGGCCAGCGGAATATACGGCGAGCAAGAACGCCCCTCTCGCAGCCGAGCCGGAGAGAGATGCCGCCGAGAGGATCGCCCCCAACGTAGGCCCGATACATGGGGTCCACGCGAAGGCAAAAGCAGCACCGGCGACTACCGGGCCGCCTTTGCCGGCCCGGGTCATCAGGGCGTCGACGTGCCATTCGCGGTTCAGTTTGGTCACGAAGAACGATGCCACGAAGAGCACCCCCATCAGGACGATGACGGCCGCAGCGACTTTGTCAAGAAGTTGGCGTTGGTCGCTGAGGATCGAACCGAGCTTGGTCGCGCTCAGGCCTAGAAGGATGAAGATCGCCGAAAAGCTGGCTACGAAGAACAGGCTCGGAACGAGAACACGCCTCCACCCCGCCTCGTCGAGTTCGTCAACCGCAACTCCCGAAACCGCCGACAAGTATCCGGGCACCAAGGGCAGGACGCATGGCGACAGGAAGGACACCATCCCCGCCAAGAGCGCCGCGAGCAGCCCGATTCCCGCGGTTGGATCTGACATCGCTACGAGGTCCATTACTACTACTGATAGTAGTAGTAAGAGGCGCTTGGTACCTCGTCGCCTCTCATCGCCGTAGGAGTCTCAGAGCGTTGAGGGTCACCGCCAGGGACATGCCCATATCGGCGGCGACCGCCACGACGAGAGTAACTAGTCCGAACGGCGCCAACAAGACGAGGACGAACTTGACTGCGAGAGACGCGACGACGTTGACGCGCATGATCCCGAGCGCGCGACGAGCGCGGGAGACCGCATTAGGAAGGCGGTCTAGGCGATCTGACATCAGCGCGACGTCGGCCGCTCCCAGGGCGACATCGCTGCCAGCGGCGCCCATCGCCACTCCGACCGGCGCCGCCGCCAAGGCCGGAGCGTCGTTGATGCCATCGCCGACCATTGCCACGACCTCACCACCGGCCGCGAGACTATCTATCGCTTGGAGCTTGTCTTCCGGCAGGAGCTCGGCGCGCCATTCGTCAATACCCACGCTTGCGCTGACCTTTCGGGCGATCGAATCACTGTCGCCGGTCAAAATCGCGGTCCGCTCGATGCCCGCGGCATGGAGCCCAGCGATCGCACCTGATGCCTCGGGACGTAGCTGGTCAGCGACGCCGAAGACGGCGAGTGGCCGATCCTCCGTGCCCAGCACGAGCGCGGTTTGCCCCGCCTCGTGCATCCGGTTGACTTCGGCAGGTAGTGCGTCAAGCCGCTCGCCAGCCAGACGTGGTCCCCCTACCCATAGTTCACGGTCACCGACGTTCGCTTCGGCGCCCCGGCCCGGCAACGCACGAAATCCGCTCGCGGTAGGGATCGTGAGTTCCCTCTCGCGGGCGGCACGAACGATCGCGGCGGCAAGCGGGTGTTCCGAGCGCGTCTCGACGGCGGCCGTCAGAGCGAGAGCTTCATCTTCGGAGTGTGCCCGATCCAGCAGAGTCACCTGCTCCAGTTCCGGGGAACCGAAGGTGAGGGTGCCGGTCTTGTCGAGTGCGATGACGTTGACGCGACCCAGATCCTCCAAAGCTTGCCCGGAGGCGATCAGTACGCCGTCACGGGCCGCCCCGCCGATAGCGGACACGACCGCGACCGGCACCGAGATGACGAGTGAGCAGGGACAGGCGACGATCAGCAGCGCCAACGCCCGGTAGCCCCATGTGTCGGGGTCGCCACCGAATGCCAGCGGTGGCAGCACCGCGAGCGCAAGGGCGGTGACGAAGACGAGCGGGGTGTAGATGGCCGCGAAGCGGTCGATGAAGCGTTCGGCCGGTGCGCGGCTGGCCTGTGCGTCCTCAACCATGGCCGCGATCCTCGACAGCGTCGACTCGGCCGCCGGCCGGCTCGCCTCGATCGTGAGCGAGCCCGCCACCGCGAGGGAACCGCCGAAGACTTCGTCCCCTGGCCCTACGTCAACTGGAACCGATTCGCCCGTTATCGCCGACTGATCGACCCCCGAGGTTCCCTCCACCACCCGGCCATCAACGGCGAATCGCTCACCCGGACGGACCACAAGTAGATCGCCCTGCGCCACTAGGGCGGCCGGGACGGTTCGCTCGTGACCGTCGACGAATAGGCGGGCCTCGCTCGGCGCGAGCTCCATAAGCGATTCGACGGCGCGGCGGGTGCGATCGAGCGCGAAGCTCTCCAGCGTCGTGCCAATCGCGAACAGCACCAGCACCCAGGCACCTTCGGCGTACTCCCCAATGGCGACGGCGCCGACAGCGGCAAGCGCCATCAGGACGTTCATATCGAGCTTGCGCACCGCGACAGCCCCAGCCGCCGCACGGGCAATCGGCCAGCCGCCAACGATCATGGACAACAGATAGAGCGACTCGGCCAAAACGACTGGCGCGCCAAGCAAGGATGCGACAACGCCCACCAACAGCAACGGAACGGAAACAAGCGTCGAGAGGGTTCGCGCGTCGCGACGCCAGAACCCCGCCTTACCCTCTCGCGGATGATCCGCCGGGTAGGCCCGGTAACCAGCGCGCGAGACTGCCGCAAGCACTACGCCATCGGGTATGTCACCTTGGATCGCCAAGGAAGCACTACCGAACGAGACCTGGACCGACTGGACGCCGTCCAACTCCGCGACTCTCTTTTGCACAGTCTGGGCGCAGGCTGCGCAGTCCATGCCTTCGACGCGGTACCGGCGGCTGCCCTCGGACTCGGCGACGGCTTCGTCCCCTGGCGCGGGAGCCATCGGCAATTCGGTCAGGCCGGCCATCAGGCCTTACTCGCTCTAGCGAGCACTACATCGAGGAGGCTCGCTCCGCGATCCGTCAACTCGTACATGACCATCTTCCCCTCCCGACGAGAGCCCGCCAGTCCTGCTGTCTTCAGCTGCCGAGCATGGTGGGAAACGAGCCTCTCACTGCGACCAAGGATCCAAGCGAGGTCACAAACGCACGCAGATCCCGCCTCCCCCAGTGCGACTGCCAGAGCCAACCGGGTTCCATCGCCGAGCGCCTTGGCGGCTGCGGCGGACTCTTCGAGTTCCTGGACTGACGGCATTTGATCGCGGACCCTTTCCGCCTTGGGCAGGTCCAGGCAGAGCAGGTCGCAGGTGTCTTCGTCGTGGGTCATGCCTAGAGGATACATACAAACATCCGTTGGTATGTATGGTTATGCCTTAGGAGGCTGACAGGCGGGACCCGAGGCACCTCTTACATCGTGTAGTAGTTAGACGTCCTTCCTCGTACACTGGACCCATGAGCAGCCATTCCCACGACCACGAGCACGACGACGGGCATAGTCATGGACTAGGCGCGTATCGCGGTGCCGATCGTCGGGCGCTGCTGGTGGCCGCGCTCCTCACGGGCGGTTTCATGGTCGCCGAGGCGGTCGGCGGCGTGGTCACCGGATCTCTGGCCCTGCTGGCTGACGCCGGCCACATGCTCTCGGACAGCTTCTCGCTCGCGCTGGCTCTGTTCGCGGTGACGATCGCCGCAAGGCCGGCAACCTCCAAGCGCACCTTCGGATACAAGCGGGCCGAGATCCTGGCCGCGCTCGTCAACGGCATCCTGCTCGTTCTCGTTTCGGTTTGGGTCGTGTACGAGGCGATCGGCCGTCTGAACGACCCGGTCGAGATCCTTGGCGGAGGGATGCTGGCGATCGCCGTGCTCGGGCTTCTGATCAACGTCGCCGCGTTCCTCGTCCTTTGGAAAGGCGGCGGGGAAAGTCTCAACGTAAAGGCGGCGCTCCGGCACGTGCTGGGCGATCTACTCGGGTCGGTCGGAGTCATTCTTGCCGCGGGGGTGATCCTCCTCACCGGGTGGTCGCCGATCGATCCGATCGTCTCGATCCTGATCTCGCTCTTGATCGCCGCGAGTGCTTGGTCGGTGCTGAAGGAATCGGTGGACGTCCTATTGGAATCGGCCCCCGTGGACATCGACACCGACGAGGTCGGCAAAGCGATGGCCGGCATGGCAGGCGTCGAACAGGTTCACGATCTTCACATCTGGCAGATCACTTCCGGTTTTCCCGCCCTCTCGGCACACATCCTCGTGGGCAGAGAAGACGACTGCCACACCATCCGACGCGACGTCGATTCGCTACTCAAAGAACACTACGACATCGAGCACGCGACCCTGCAAGTCGAACACGTGCCCGGTCCGGAGTTGATCGCCCTGGACACGCCCGACGGCGGGAAATCCTGAATCACAGATAGGCCATGGGGTCGGTCGCCGCTCCGTTGAGCCTCACTTCGAAATGGACGTGGGCTCCGAAGCTGTTGCCGGTGTTTCCGACGTAGCCGACCACTTCGCCCTGCTTCACCGATGCCCCGACCGATGTACCGAACGCCGATTGGTGGGCGTAGCAGGTCGAAAGTCCCCCGCCGTGGTCAACGCATGTGAAGAGCCCGTAGCCACCACTCTCGGCTTCGGACTGCATCAAGACGACCGTCCCGGAGGCCGCCGCGACGATCGGTGTTCCCTCAGGTCCTGCGATGTCGAGACCTTCGTGGGTTCTCCCCCAACGTGGACCGAATGGAGAGGTCAACGTCCCGTCGATGGGCCAGATCATGCTGCCTGTCGAGCTCGGCGCCGAGCCAGGCCCTACCGGCAGCGTCGGTGCGGTGATCGCACCGATCTCCTTGGCCAGCTTCTCCCGCAGGCCAGCCGCCACGTCTTCCTCTTGCGCAATCTGTCCGCGCACTTCGTCGAGGGCCGCCTGACTCGCCGACCGAGCCGAGTCGAGCGACGCTACCTGGGTTTCGGTTTCGTTTCGAGCGCTTTGGAGACGATCTCGTTCTGCCGCGATCCTGTCGCGTGACGCCTGGATCGTTTCCTTGGCGTTCCTTCGCGCATCGACAATGACGCGGGCTTGCTCCTTGAGGACGCGCACTCGGTCTACGATCGACTCGTCGCGGGACTGGATCGCCTCGAGGTAAGGGCCGAGCTCGACAAGGTCGCCGTATTCGCCGGCGGCGAGAACCACTGAAGCGAGGTTGGGGGATCCGGAGACGTAGATGTCGACGATACGTTCTCGGAGAGCTCGAAGCGAAGCCTTCAGCTTTCGACGCGTCTTCCTCAACTCGGTCAGAGACGAGTCGAGGCGCTCGGTGGCGATGTCTAGCTCCGCCTCCACGGAAGCGAGGCGCTCAGCCGCGTCGGCTTCGGCGTCGCGCAACGCGTCGACCGCCTCTTGCATGGCATCTACACGTGTGCCGAGCCGATCCAACTTCGAAGTGAGAACTCCCTCTTTCTTCTGATCAGACTCGATCTTCTTCTCGGCGCGGTCGAGCTTCTCCTGGATGCCGGAAGCCTCCACGGTCGGCGCCCACGCGAGCGAAAGCGCGACGATGGCGAAGATCGCCGCGCCGCAGATCCGTCGCCGCACGACCGGCGACCTGGTATTCGAGGAGGAAGGAGCCAAGCTCCTACGGACTGTAGTAGCTAGATGGTTTGGTGGTTCGACTCACGAGCCGCCTGCAACCCAAGATGCGGGCGGGTCATTGGTTCGCCACCGATAGGAGGAACAGTCCGAGGCTCGTGAAGCAGAGCATCACCACGAGCATCCAGTACTGAGACCGTGCCGCCAACCTGTAGTCGGACCAGATCAACACCGCTCGATCGTGCGCGAGGACAAGTCCGGTCACATGCCCCGCGACGAGAACACCGACCTGGACGTACCAGACGAGCTCGGGCCCGATCAACGTGTAGTCGATTCCGGAGTTGGCGGTTCCGAAAAGGTTCGCTCCGCTGCCGAGTGGGTCTGAAAGCAGATAGGTGAACTGAGCCTGCTCCTGGAAGACGAAGAGGCTGAAGTAGTGCGCGACCAGGTAGGCGAGAGCGATCGGGATCAGAGTATGCGCGAAGCGTGAACGAAGGACCGAGAAGGACGGAGCTGACGCAACACGGGTCATTCCCCTCACTCCAAGCAAGTAGATCAAGGCGACGAAGCCGATCGTGACGAGTAGAAAGACAGTGTCCCCCGCTCGGACCGAGATCGTTGCCGCGAACCCGAGATCGCCGATTCGTTCCTGAAGCCATTCGATCGGCGCCTTCAGGGTGCCCTCTTGGGCACCGTCGAATGTCGTGACTCCGATCGACGCCACGACCACCGCCAGCGAGCCCGGCACAGCCGCCCAACTGGTGGCCCCGGAAAGCCACCTTCTCCGTTGAAGCTTCCCTTCCACGTTCTCGAAAGGAGAGAGCGATGCGAACATCCCGAAATAGACCGAGAAGAACTCACCACGTGAGTTCCATTTATCAACCCCGAACAAGGCCATCATCGCCAGGGTGTAGACGGAGTAGGCGATCGTAGCCTGGACCACAACGTCGGGCGAGAGCGTCACAGCGGCTCCCGTCGCTCCGTAGATGATCTCCAGCCAGACGAAGGCCACGAGACCTGCTGCCGCCGGCCATTTGCCCAAACGCTCTGGATACGCGAGGTGGCGGACGTTTACCCCGAGGATCCGACGCAGGATCCAACCGGCCGTCCGCCCGATCGCGCGCCACGGCGAGAAGGCCGGAAAGACATTGCCGAGCAACACGCTGACGACGGGAAAGCCGAGCCAGACAGTTACGAAGACAAAGGTGAGCGAGAAGTTCCGGTCGGGCGCCTCGGTGCCGGCGAGACCAGCATGGATGACCAGGACAAACAGCGCCAGTCCGATCGCGCCGAAGAGAACCTGTGCAACTCGCGAGTTGACGATCGACGAGAACCTAGGAACGATGGGGCGATACTCAGGATCTTCCAGACGGGGTTTCCTCCATGCGGAAGCCAATGCGAAGAACGAAACGATAAGGACCACCGCAGCCCCCCAAGCGAAGAGCCACGGTGGTATCGGCAGGTCTCCCCTGGAGACCAGCGCGTGTCCGAACGGAATCGAGATCACGGATTGACTTGAAGCTCGATGATTGGGACCGCGGAGTTCTCGAGTTCGACCTCGAAGATCCCGGTGAACCCCGCCTCGAAGTCGAAGCGGGCGGGCTTGCCGGGTCCGACCGGCTTGCTCACGTCGAAGCCATGAACGTGAACCTCCTCGTCGACGTCGGACTTGACTGTGAAGCGCACGTCATCTCCCTCGTTTACGTCCAGCTTTTGAACGCCCCCAACGGGCTGGCCGCCTTTGACCTCGACCACGGGTGCGATGGGCCCACGTGGCGGTGCCGGTCGTTTTTTCTTGCCGGGCACGGTGGGAGTGGTCCCCGGTGCGCCAGTCGTGGCTGCCGGAGGTCGTTGCGATCCGGAATCTGTGTCTTTTGAGTTGTCTGGCTTGATGACCAGGAAGAGCCCCAAGGCGACAATGACCAAGACCGCGCCAGCGACCATCTTCTTCGGTGAAAAGTTCATCTCTTTTACTCCTCGGCAATTTGCTGTTGCGAACGCCGCGCAGCCAGCGCGAGGTTCGAGCTAGGTGTGGAAAACCGAGAAGCGGGGTGGCGGCCTCATCGCCAGTGCATAGGCAATCTGGCGTCCGGCCTTTGCTACGAGATTTAGAGGTTGAGATGCCGGTTCGATGCTGGGTACTGCGGCGGCCCGATTTCGGCTTCGCCAACTGGCGACTCGTTCGATGACCCTCTCGCCTGGGAAATAGCCCAGGCTCAACATGAAGAACAAGCAGAGACCGGGACCGAGCAGCAAGACCACGGGAATCGATACCACCGCACACACCGCGGATACGAGGATCAGACTTAGGGCGAGGCCGACGCGCAGATTCCTTACCTCGGCCGGTTTGTGGTTCTGTCTTGGCTGGATCAATTCGGTTTCTCCGGGCTCGCCCAGCCTACTATGTCCTGTAGTAATGATGGTTCAAGGTCGCCCGCTCAATCACAGCAGCGTCTGCCAGTAGTCCCAAAAGGCTTCGGTGATCATCAGCCCAACGACCAGGATCGCTCCGGTCAGCAGCGCACCGTGGAAGCGGATCGCGAGATTTGCCGCGGGTTCGAGGAACGCTGGCATGGGGATTCGGCCTGCGGCCAAGTTGGCGAGGCTCAGGTACCAAAAGAGTGCGAACGTGGAGAGCCAGACGACCATGCAATATGGGCAGAGGGCTTCGATTCGGTAGAGGCTCTGGAAGATCAACCAGCACACGAATCCGAAAGCGAACGTGGCTCCGGCCTGCGCCGCGAGCCACAACCATCGTGACGCGCTAGCGCCTACGAGCAGATAGGTGCCGAACAGTGCCATCGATCCAAAGCCGGCTATCCCGAGGATCGGGTTGGGGAACCCGAATGCTTCGGCCTGGTCGCTTTCCATGATCGAGCCGCAGGAGAGCACGGGGTTAATCGAGCAGGACGGGACGTACGTCGGGTCGTTGATCAGCATGAGCTTTTCGATCATCAGCACGACCGCGGCGGCGAACGCAACGAGGGATGCGATCGTGACGATCCAGGGCGCAGCTTTCTCCACGAACCCGGCCGAATCCGGCCGGGTTTCGCGTTCCGAGGCTGAGAGCAACTGCTATTCCTGGAGCAGGTCGTCGATCCGCTGCTTCAGGTCCTCATAGGACGGCATCGAGGGCAGCTCCTCCCCGTTCAGAAAAATGGTAGGCGTGCCTTGCACGCCCAAGCCGGCTCCGTCCGCTTGGTCTTTGGCGATCCGTTCCTTTGTTGCCGGATCGGCTACGTCGGCGGCGAATTGTTCCGGGTCCAGGCCGAGTTCTTCCGCGAACGAGGCGAAGAGGTCGGCCTTCGAATCTGGTGACTCTCCCCATTCGGCCTGAGTCTCGTACATCTTCACGTACATGTCCTCAAGCGCATCCTGTTTGGCGGCGGCTTCTACGGCGAGAGCTGCGTTCATCCCGTTCTGATGCCCGCCCAGCGGGAAGTAGCGGATCGCCAAGTTGATCCGCCCGTCGTATTCCTCGCGAATGCGTTCCATGGTCGGGAACTGGGCCCGGCAGGCTTCGCATTCGAAATCGAGAAACTCGACCAGGGTCACCTTGTCGTCGGGCGCCTTGGTCAGGAAATGGGTGTCCGCCCTGGTGAGCTCTGGATCCGCTGCGGCCTCGGGCGTATCGTTGCCACCCGCGGCGACGTAGATCACGACCATGAACAACGCAAGGAACGCGAGCGTGGCTGAGAGTTTGAGGTTCTGTGACATCGGTGCCTACCTTTCGGGACCGATGCTACTACAGCGTGTAGGAACAACTAGGAGTCGGGCTCACCGGCCAGTCGCCGCAGCTTCTCGACGGCCTGCGGATCGGACTCTTCGATCTCACGCACGAACAAGGCCCGCGCGATCTCTCCGTACTCGCCGACCAGTGCATCCACCTCGACCTTGGCGCGAGCCTCAAGGTACTCCTGCTTACCGACCGCGGGCGAGAAGAGATCGGAACGCGGCCGCTTCTGTTTCTTGAGCATCCCCTTCGATTCGAGACGAGACATGATCGTCATCAACGTCGTGTAAGCGCGTTCCTTATCGCTGACCGCGTTGACTCGATCGACGATCTGGCGCACAGTCACGTCGTCCTGACTGTCCCAGACCTGCTCCATGACCAGGCGCTCCAGATCCGACAGCCCTGGCGTCTTCTCGGTCCGAGCCATCAGATCCTCACGTTCGGACGCGTCCACGCGAAACCGGCCGTGAACAACAGCGGGGCGACGATCAAGGCGGCCAGGCAAATGTGCAAACCGAGCGCCTCGATCCCAACCGGCATCCTCGTGACCAACTCGACAGCAATGGCCGAACCCGCTAGCAACACCCCCAGCGAGGCGAGGGTCAGCAAAGAGGCCGATCTCGAAGGCACCCAAAACGAGCGCCTGCCCGACAGGCCATCTATCCGCTCCACCGATAGAGGAATCGACTCGGCGCTGCCTTTATGCTCGTGCAGAGTCAGCAAAGCGCTTGCCAGAGCTTGCCGACCTCCCGGGCGCTGAGATGCCGCACGGTCAGCCGCGATCTCAGCCCTTTCTATGCATTTCTGGCTTAGCTCGTCAAGCATAGGAAGGAAGAACAAACTGTCCACCATCACGCGCATGATCGAGAGTCGGAACGGATCGAACCGCCTCTGATGGTGCGCCTCGTGAGCGACCACGGCTCCAAGCTCACTCCGGGATAGGGATGTGACGGTGGTCCGGCTCACGAAGATTCGCGGCCGAAGCAGACCGGCGCAAAACGCCAATGGCCGATCGTCTTCCAGCACCCAGCAATCGCTGCCGGCGATCCGCTCCCTGGCCGCGAGCCTCTTCAGATCCCCGATTCGCCTTGACGCCCGCACCAGAGCGGTGAGACTGAACGTCGCCCTGACCAACGCGATTCCCGAGATCAGCCCGATCGCCGATAGGAGGAGCCAACCAAGCGAAAACTCCGCCACGGCACCGCCGCAACACGCTTCGACCGGCGCCCAAGGCGCGTGACCGTTGAGCAGCGACCCGATCAGCATCGCTCCCGAGAAGGCGACCGTAAACAGGCCAAGAAAGCAAAGCGCCACGAACACGGCTGGTGTTGAAATACGAGAGATCACCGCCGGGGAGGTTACCTGGGACGAGTTCACGCGCCTTGAACCGACTCGACGGCCTCCCGGAGCTCGCCCAGGCCAAAAGCCCCTTCGATGCGCTGCCGGACGACCCCGCGCTTGTCGATCGCAAAGAGCCACGGCTCGGTGGGCAACCCGAATGCCTTGACCTGGGAGTTGACCCCTTTGTTGAGGTCGTTCTCGTTGTAGATCTCGGAATGGATGAACTCAACGCCATCCCCTGTCTCTTCCGCGACTTGCGCCTGCACATCGACCACGGGGCCGCAGACCCGGCTTTCGCAAAGTTGTGGTGTCGAGAACAGCAGCACGACCGGCTTCTTCCCGAGCACCTTTCGGAAATCAGCGGTATGCATCGAATCAGGCGGAATCCTGGTATCGATCTTCTCGAGATTTCCTCCAACATCGGCAGCGGTCGGGATAGCGGTGCGGGGAGCCTTCTCACCCACTCGTACGACAGTCGATTCGCGAGCGACGATGTTGGGTAGTTGCGATCCGATGAGTTCCGAGCCAGTCTTCGCCAAGGCGAGGAGAAACCACTTGCCGCGTGTCGGGAGGTCTAGGGCGGAAACGACGTAGACGGCTTTCGCGGCTCCGGGATCCTCCGATGTGGTCTGAGCACGAAACGCGGGGGCGGTTTCGAGCGACTCGGTGCTGGCTGGGAACGGTCCGAGCACTTTCGACTTTGGTCCCTTGGTGGCGTAGATGGCTACGTCGAGGTCTGTCTGCTGTTCGCCCTGGGGATTGAAGACGGCGAAGCCGTATCGGTTCTTGCCCGGTTCGAACACTTTTCCTGACGGTGCGAACTGGAGGTCGGTGGGCGATGCCTTCGCCGCAAGCTGCTCGATCGAAAGATTCGCGGGGTTCGGGAAGGCGGAGGCCGGCGGCGCCTCATTCTGGCTCGGCTCGGGGTCCGAGCCTCCACAGCCCGAGAAGACAAGAGAGAGCAGCGCGACCCCGATGACCGCGGAAGCTGTGTGGCGCCGCAGGTTCAGCGTCCTCTCCTCCATTTGCGGAGATAGGGAACCGGATTGCTCACATCTCCGCCTCTGTACCAGCCTGGCCTCGACCACATCTCGAAATGGAGGTGGCAGGCGCTGGACCTGCCGGTAGAGCCGACGAGCCCTATCCTTTGGCCGGCGCGAACGATCTGCCCTGCCTTCACCTGAGGCCTGCGGAGCATGTGCATGTAGACGTAGTCGAACTTGGACGTGGTTCCACGCACCACGGCGTAGTTGCCGGCCCCCGAGGCCTGATAGTCCACCATTCTCACTCGGCCGGTCTGGGACGCGACCACCGGGCGAGTGCACTTGGCGAGTAGATCCTGTCCCTGGTGGCCTCGTCCCGCACCTAGGCCATCTCCCCAAGTGACAGCGCCCCTCACCGGGAAGGAACCCTTGGCAGGAGTCGAGCTAGGCGACTCGACCGAGAGGCCTCCGGTCGAGGCCTCGGCGGGGCCGATGAAAAGACCAAGGGCTCCTAATGTCGTGGTAGTCAAGTTCAACGCTAGCCACCGGAAAGCGGTTCTGGACTTCATCTCATCTCTCTTTCATTCGCCTTCGGGGTTAGCTGACGGGCTCGCGCTGAAAGAGTTCGCGCTACGCATTCTGCGATTCGCCCCTGAGACCGGACTGGCCTCAAATGGTTCCCCCGATCCGGTGAATCACCGGATTCGGCTGGTTTGCACTTGCCAATGTACCGAGAATTACGACAGCATGTAGTAGATACCTTCCGGGCCGGGGCATGTGCGGATCTATCCGCCTTCTGTATGTCTTGCACGATTGAGGCCCGGGTCGTCACCCGGGCCTCTCGAGTCGGGGTCCTGGCTGGCAGTCAGGCGCCACCCCTACACCGATCAAAGCACGAGATTCGCTTGACTCCTCAAGGCGACTTCGCAGGCGAACAGTTTGGGCAGGCTTTCTCCCCAACCGGCACCAGAAGCCAAGGCTTGTCGGGTGATTCGAGTTCGGGCACCTCCAGTCGGCCAGACCGATCGCAGACGCCGCAGGGCTCGTCCACGCCAGGGCGAAACGGTAGCTCGACGGGTCCTTTAAGTCGATTGCCTCCCACGATCGATTCGATTCCGTTTGCCACCTAACCGTCCACCAACTCGAACTGTGTGGCTCGACAATCACGGCGCGCCGGCCGTTGTTGGGATCGCTGGCGACCTCGGACACCCATTCGTAGGTCTTGCCGATCTGGATCGAGGTGGTGACCGACCCGTCCCGGCCGGGCGTACCCATCAGACCCAGGATTCTTGATGGAAGTTGGCTGGGATCTCGATGGGCGACTCGCGCTTCATCCATTCGCGCAGATAGTCCGTCGTATCGAGTCGATTGATCAGGTGGTGAGGTACGCGGCGATGTAGGATTCGACGTCTCGATCCTCGCGCTCAATTTCCCGCCGGTAGCGGACAATCCCCCAGGCATCGAAGGGCACCCCGATCCGGACCCGGCGATAGAGAAAGCTCGAGTTTCGTCCCCTGGACGGCCGCTGTTCGATGTCTTCTTTGCTGACCTCGACCGCGAACGACATGGCCCGACCCTACACGAACAGATGTTTGTACTGATGAGCTGTTCAGGAGACCGCGGCGAGATCGTGTTCGGGAGCGATCGGCTCGGCCTCATGATCGGTTGCTGTCAACTCCCATATCCCTCTAGACGTGCTGGCCTTGAGCACGCCATCGTTGATCAGGTTCTCTCTGGCTTTCGAGAGGCGGGTGGCCCAACGGGGCATCCCGCTCGGCAGCCGCTCTCGATCGACCCGACTCATTCGCGGCGCAAGCTCAGCCTTGACGGCTCTTGCGATCTCTCGCCGCGTGGCGACGCCACCCAATCGCTGAAGGGCTGCGACGATCGGGGTCTCGTAGTCATTGGTGTGAAGCTGGCAGGGAGGATCGGGCGGCCTGGCCGCCGAGGAGGTCCATTCTCCTTTGACGAGCGCGGCGAGCCGTGCTCTTTCCTCTGGGCTCCGGGCCATGCCGTGGGTGTAGACGCGCAACGTGAACGCCGGATCGGTGTGGCCGAGTTGCCGCATGACCAAGTGCGGGTCTTCCCCGCAGGCGATCAGGACCGACGCGAACGTGTGCCTGAGCTTGTGCGCCGTAAGACCACGCGGGAGCGGAACATGTCCTTGGGCTTCGAGCAACTCGTCAGCCCGTTCGAACACCGGGATAAGGACGCGGGAGCGGAGGTTGTCCTTGTCGCGCTCTCCCCCGGTCCCGCTTGGAAAGACCCGGTCCTCTGGGCCGCTGCGGTAGGCGCGTGCCTTGTACGCGGCGAGCGAGTCTCGAAGGACGGGCAGCATGGTGATCTCCCTCAGGCCGGCCTGCGTTTTCGAGCGGCCGATGAAGATCCTGCCGTTGGCGAGATCGACGTCGCGCCACTGCAAGTAGCAGAGTTCCCCGGCCCGAGGCCCGGCCAAAACGAGGGTGGCGATCACGGCATGCCGCTCTCGGCACTGAGATGCGGCGGCGCAATCCAGTTCGCGGGCGGCGTCGAGCAGCGCCTCGATCTGACCGGCGGTGTCGAGATAGACCGGAGGGTGGCGCGGCTCCTTGAGGCGTCGGCGCCTGCCGACGGCAGGGTTCTCGACGATCAGCTTGTACTCAACCGCCATCGACAAGATCCACTGGAGGTGATTGATCGTCTTGTTGATCGACCCTGCCGAAAGCGGCCTCAAGTTGCGGCCACTTTCGCCTTTCAGGGGCCGGCCCGCCTTGATCGCGTTGCGTCTCGCCTCGGACTCCTTGACCTTGTGGACGCGGTAGGCATCGACGGCTTCGACATCGATCTCGTCAAGTCGCCAATCGCCGAAGAACGGGAGCAGGTGACTGAGCGTCCATTTCTCGTGACGGTGGGTTCCGTCAGCGACCTGACCTTCGCGAGCGGCCACCAGGCCACGAGCGAAGGGGCCAAATACCTCGGGGCGATCCGACCCGGTAGCCGATGAGATCTGTCGGTCCTCTTTTCTGGGTGGGGTCCAGATGCCGCGTCTGACGTCGGCCAGGATGTTCGCAAGCTCTTCCTCGGCCCGTACGCGGGTCCAGCCGTCGGCTTCGAATCCAAGGGTGAGATACCGGCGCTTGCCGTAGGCGAAGAACCGAATCGCGTAGCCGCGGCCGCGCTTCCAGTTTCGCTCCAGCACTTGTCCTGTGGCTCGTGCCACCTTGGGTCACCTTTCCGGCGGCGGGACTGCGATGGTCCGGCCGGCCGATCGGTCGTGGTTGCTTGACGACGTTAGCTCTGCTTCGCCTGGAAAGCCAGTCGCGTTCGTGATCGCCGCCGAGGTGCCGTTATCTACGACCATCGCAGCCGTCCCGACGACGCCCTGGGCCAAGGCGCTCCCCCACCTCGATCGGATCGAATCTGAGGCGAGGGCGCGGGCCGCTGCCGAGCCTGCGGGCTCCGAGATGGTCGGCGTGCTCGTAGACCCAGCGCCGATCGACGCCCCAGCGTTCGGCGATCACCTTGGCGCTGACCAGCCGAGACGACCCTTCCGGCTCGGCTGGTTGAAGCAGCTCGGAGAGGCGGCGGGCGAGCATCTCGATCGACTCGGGAGAGAGCGAGACCTCGGAAGGATCGTCTGGCTGCCAGGCCATCCTCACGCCTCCAGGGAACCCTGCGTCTCGGCCGGACGGGATTCGGTGACATGTTCGATTCGGGCCGTGGCGACAGCGGCGAAGCTTGCGTCTTTCTCGATCCCCACGAAGGCGCGGGCCTCCAGGGCGGCGGCGATACCTGTGGTACCGGATCCGCAGAACGGATCGAGCAAGATCCCTTCTTCGGGGCAGGAGAGTCTGACCAGCCAGCGCATCACCTCGACCGGCTTCACGGTCGGGTGATGGTTTCGGACTGGCCTGGGCTCACCGCCGGGCCGGCGGCCCGCCCGGGGAAACAGGTTGAGTTTGTGGGCTGGCAGCGATTCGCAGCCGGCGTCACGTTCTCGGCGGGATGCCTTCGAGCAGTAGAACACCCGGTCGAGTGGAAGACGAGTTCCGGCTCGTCGCTCGTATCCGCCCGCCTCCACCCTCGACACCGGGCAGTTGCCGTCACATCGTCCGGTGCTGCAGTCGGGGCTGTGGGAGAAGAGGACGTTGGCTGGGTGGCGGCCGTGAGTTCGGCAAGACCCGACGTCCAGGGTGCCGACCCCACCGTGGCTGGCAGCTTCCTCAGCGGTGGTGTCGAGGGGACGCCGTGCGAGCAGGATCGGCTCGTAGGCAGGCTTCAGTGCGGTGGCCCGGTCGCCGGGGAGTCGTCTCGACTTCGGCATGCCGCTGGAGTACAGCCACATCAGCACGTCACGGATCTGGAAGCCCGCGTCCTCGACCCCGGCGACTAGACGGTGAAACGTCCTGGAGGAGCCGAACACAAGGAGGTGCGCACCGGGCTTCACCACTCGATGGCAGGAGGTGGCCCATCGCTGACACCAGCGTTCGAATCCCTCACCGAGGCTGAGGTCGCCGCGTGTCGCGTGCATGGCCTGGTTTCGGATTGCCTGGGCATCCCAGGTTTCGTCGCCTTGGCGGAAGCGAGCGATCGCGTAGGGCGGATCGGTGACCACCGCGTCGATACTTTCCGGGTTCATGCGGTTCATCTCTTCGATGCAGTCGCCGCGGATGACTTTGCTCGTGGTTGGGTTCATCGGTCAGCCTCCTTGGCGGGTTGGCGTCCGAGCCAGTCGACCGGCTCGCGGTGTCTTGGTCCGTTGAAGATCGGGGCGAAAGGTCCCTGCCGGCGTAGGTCGTGGCCGAGGCAAAAGAGAACCTCGACGCTGGGGCTCCGGGTCAGGTCGGGGTCGCTGGCAAGGAGAGCGATAGCGGTTGAGCGTCGACGTTCGAGTCCTTCTCGTGGCCCCCCGGAGAGCACGCATATGACCGGCGGAAACGCTGGGTACATCGAGCGCCAAAGTGGGTCGCCTTGGTCGTTGGCTGCCCTGAAGAGGTGGGCGTACGCGGCAAGCTCGGCGGTGAGGCGATCGGCCGACAGGGTCGCTCGGTCGACCTCGATGAAGCGTTGCTCGACGAAGACCCCGTTGCCTTCGAGGCGGAGATAGGTCATGACCGCGTCGGCGCGAAGGACATGCCTGCGTCGACCGCGGCCGGTATCGAGGGGATGAACTACTTCGTGTCGCCAGGCGAGTGGCCCGAACTCGTCTCCTTTCTCACGGGCAGCTTCAGCGAACCGGATCATCGAGTCGTTGACGGCCAGGGTGTGCTCCTGAAGCTGGCCTGTGACTTGTTCGGGATCGAGCGTCGCCGGTACCTCCGAGGCAAGCCCGGAGTCCTTCGCGGCTCTTGCCCCTGACTGGCTCAAAAACCAGAGACGGCGGGGAAGGTCACCTGGCGACTGGACCCGTTCGATCAGACCGGCGGCCCACAGGTGAGCCAGAAGCTGTTGTGCCCTGCGGGAGGATCGTCCCGGCAGGTGCAGGCGCCGCACTTGTTCGGTGGTCAGCACCCGGTGCTGACCCAGCGACACCAGGATCTCGGCGCTGATTCTCGGCAGACCGGGCCGAGGACTCATCTGCGGTCTCCCTCGACGCGAAGGGGCACGTAGGCGGCAGAGTCGGTCGCGACCTCGGGCTCGGAGGAGTCGATGGCCTGCGGTGATTTCCTGAGAGCACGCAGCGCGTCGAGGATGCGGTCATCCAGGGTCTCCAGATGAGAGAGCGCCTCGGTCGGAGTCCTGGTCTCGACGGCTCCCTCGATTGGCTGCGGGGAGCCTGGACCGAAGAGATCCTGGACCGTGACGCCGCCGAGCGCGAACGGCTCACTCGTGTTGCCGCTATCTGTGACCTGGGCGATGAACCTGTACCGCGGCAGTCGGGTCAGGGCGGCGGGGTCAGGTCGACCGCCCCACTCTCTCGTGATCAGCGTGGACGCCTTGGAGTTGAGGGCAGTCGCGATTAGATGAGAGCGGTTCGTGGTGAGCGCTTGCAGGGTCGCTGGGGTGAGTCGTTCCGGGTTCTGGTTGAGGAGCACGGCTCGGATGCCGTACTTCGCGCTTTGTTCGAGCAGCGCGGCGAGGTTGCCCGAGGCAGCACCGTCGTAGGTTTGGACCTCGTCCAGGAACACCCAAAACGGCCGGCGGTCGGCCGGTGGGATGTTCGCCCTGGTCTTGGCTGCGTGGAGGAGATCGAAGACGATGAGGTTGGCGAGCAGCCTGTCCCGGGTACCGCCGGATCCGGGACAGGCAAGGACGATCTGACCCTGGTCCATTGCTTCTCTGATCCTGTAGCTGCTCCGGCTGGCCCCGAGCAAGGTGGTGACGGCTGCCGAGGCGCGGAGCCGGTCGACCATGTTGGTCAGCGGAGTGATCGCCTCCTCGGCCAGCCGAGGGAACCGATCCATCCAGAAGCGCTGGGCTGCCCTGGGCATAAACGGCAAAGCGGCCTTCCGCCAAGCGGAGTCCGACAGCAGCGTCGGGAGTTGGAAGATCGTGGGACAAAGCTCGGCGGACAGCACCCTGGAGATCGCGGTGAGAGCCATTGCCGACTGCGCGGTCAGGTTGATCGCCCGGGTCGAACGCTCCCCCCATTGAAGAGCCGAGGCGAACGCGTCAACCACCGCCTCGATCCGTCCTTCGGCCTCCCCGGGATCAGGTCCGCCAAGTTCGAAGATGTTCCAGCCGGGCTGCTGCTCACTCGCTCCGGGACCGAGGTCGATCTCGACGATCCGGTCACGTACGTTCGGGTCGGTGAGGTAGGGCTTCATTCGTTCGATCGCGTCTTCGTGCGGATCGAGGAACAGTCCGCCCTGACCGGACCGCACGAGGTGGAGGAACTGGCAGATGGCAAGCTCGGTCTTGCCGAACCGGCTCCTTCCCGTCACATACGTAAAGAACGTGTCGGCGGTCCGTACTCCGACGGTTCGCTCCCCTGCTTCTCCCGAGATCTGTCCGATCGGGATCAGGTCCGGTTCGTCTCCGAGTGCGGGCAGGTCAGGAGGTGGCGAGAGCATCGCGCCGGAGCGAAGTACGTTCTCGTCAGACAGGTAGATCGTTGGTGGCTTCAGGAAGCCGGCGATCTCCCGGGCAGTGATTATGTTGCGCCGGGCGGGTCTGAAGAGCCCGGTGTTGAAGCGCCGGTCGAAGCGCCTGCGACGACCAGGGAGGTCGGAGCCGAGAAACGCGAGCCCCGGGATCGGGAGGCCAGAGGCTTTCAGCCAGTTTCTGTCGCCGAGCGATTCAAACGCGGCGAGCAGGTTGGTCATCGTGGCACTCGCCCGAACCCGGTTGGTGGCCCGGGTTCGAATCAGGATCTGGGCTTCGAAGATCGTGCCGCCATCTCGGAGCTTGGCATCGAGGCCGCGGCCGAGCCCTCGCCGCTCGGCCAGCGTCGCTGGGTCGCTTCGCCTCGATTTCGAGTTCAGCCCGAGACGCGCGGCGAACCCGCTCTGATCGACACCGAGGCGACGTGCCTGCTTGGCGAGGTGTCGTGTCAGCCTGGTGCGGCGGTGTCCGGCCGCTGGCAGCAGATCGACGTGGACGCTCGCGTGCTCGCCTGGTTTGAGTCCGGCCATCGCGGCAACAAATGGTTGAAGGGGATCGGGATCCAGCTCCAGGCGCGCCAGCGGCTCGACACTCGGGCGGGCCAGCACCAACTCGGTGCGCATCGTCACCCGCGCCTCGGCTGGTCGCGGAGGCCGCACTTCGTCGGCGCGACGGACCTCGATTCCTTGGTAGGCACGAAGGGTGGATCGGATCAGGTCCATCTGACGCTCGGAGGACTCGATCAGGTAGACGAGCCGCCCTTCGGGATCGGCGTCGAGGGTGACCCCGATCGCTGATGCTCTCCGATTCATCCAGCCACGCACGCCTCGGTCCGATCGGGCGAGTTGAGCAGCGACCCGGAGAACGGTCTCGATGCTGGCCTCGAACTCGTCGGCAGGCACCACCGCCACGGCCCGGCGGGAGCCGAGAGCGCGGCGGGTAGAGAGGAAGCGTTGTGTAGCCAGCGCCGAGGCGAGACCAGCCAGTCCGATGGCGGCCGGAGCGGATGATCTGATGATGGATAGAGCCTGGTCGGGCTCGATGTTCGAGAGCGCGCGCCACGCGGCAAGGCAGAGAGCGCCAGCGAGGATGGAGAGCATCAGGGTCGGGTCGGACCGGCGACGATCAGATTTCATGATCCGACCTCGCGGGGACGGAGAGATGTCGGCAAACCGGAGATTCGAGATTCCCCAGCCGGCCGCCATCTCCCGAGGTCTGACCTTGCCACCCAGCGAAGGGACGGGCGCAGGGACACCCGAAGCCGCGAACGAACCCCAATCCGGCCTGACAGATGGATCCGACCGGGTTCATCGGTTGCCCTTTCCGGCGAGAACTTCGATCCAGGTGGCCGGTCGATACGAGTAGAGCGAGGTGTTCTCCGGCATGCCTGGCGAAGCGGAGGTCTGCCACGAGATGTGGATGTGCGGGCCGCCCGTGCACGGCACGCAGTGCGCCGGATCGCCATGGGATGCGTACCCGTTGTAGCCAATGAATCTGAAGGGCGGATCGGCGCAGTCGGGCCTGACTCCGGAGGCCGCGCATGCGGGGTCCCATCCGACCGCGCGGGCAAGGCGAATGGTGTTGGCCCAGTTGCCGTCTTTCGGGGCCGCGTCGATCGCGGCGCCCAAGGGGTGCTCCCCGTCCGGGGTGTGGCCGAGCCCGAAGCAGTCAGTTACGACTTGACCGAAACGGCGGGCTAGATATATGACGTCGGCGACGATCCGCGAGTCGCAGGACTCCGGCGTGCCAGGAGTGATGTCAGGCGGGAGCGCTTTGAGTTCCGCCGGGCCCTTAACGCGTTTGGCACCGCCGAGTCCGCCCGAAACCGCTGGCGCACCACACCCACCGGGCACCGCCCCTGTTGCCGGGACGGCACCGGCGGGATCTGAGGGCTTGGGGCTTCCGGCTCCGCGGAATCCGTACTGGACGGCACGAGCCATGACCTCGTCGGCGTAGGAGACGCCCGCATACGCGCAGGCTCCGTAGTAGTTGCAGGCTGCCTGCCGGTAGGCGGCGTAGGAGCCGCCCGTTCGTGGTGCCCCCATGACCGGACGAAGGATCCTCGCCCCGGTGTAGATCGAGTCGGCGGGGCTGGTGATGGAGGCGGTACCGTCGCCGTCGGCGTCTACCCCGTAGCGCTCCCAGAGCGTTGGCACCGACGGATCGGGGCTGCACGCGCTCCCCCTGACGACGGCGATCTGCATCGCGCCACCGCACCCGGACGGGTTGATCTCGCGGCAGGCTCCGTTGCCGCACTCCTGGTAGCCGATCGACGCCAAGAACGCCCATTCGATGTCGAAGCGCTTTGCGGCGGCCCGGTAGAGCTTGAGCTTCCACGGCGCTATCTCCTGCTTGGCGGTCCGGGTCGGTGCGGCCTGCGCCGACCCACCGCCACCGACGCAGCCGACATCGGCTCCAAGCACGGCCATGAATACGCCTGTGATCGCGACTACCGTAATCGCGAGAGCGGCCAGGGCGCCGAGCAGCCAAGCTGGACGCGAGCGATGGGTCGACTCGCGGCCCATTACTCGGCCCCCACCTTCTCGACCAGCCACCGCCCATCTTCGAGGACCATCTGGAGAATCACCGGGAAGGTGATCCGATCTACCTCGACGGCGACGGTCACACTGGCCCGCCCCGCCGAGGCCAAGTGGGCTCGGGCGTCGGTGACTCGTTGATCCCTGTGCCTCGCGGCGGGCGGCACTCGCGCCGGACGGTTCAGCTGGCCTTTGAGTTCTGGTGTCGCGAAAGTGACCTGGTGCGGTTCGCCCTGCCCGGCGATGAGGGCGAGGTAGCCGACCATGAACTCACGAGCACCTCGCTCAATAGTTCGCTCGAGTTGCTCGCCTCGGTTGGGCAAGGCCGGGACCGCATCGACGACCATGGCTTCCGAGGACAACTCGCCGGGGTCGCGGCTCGGGATCGAGATCAAGACGGTGGCGGCGACGATCAGCGTCACCGCTACCGCTGCGAATGCGACGAGGCTCCGCTCGGCGGGGATCGGGCGCGTCCAGATCTCACCGAGGCGTCTCACCGGCCCCTCCTAGTTGGGAGCCGTCGCGATGCCCGTCCTGCGGCGCGCTCGATTCCGCGAAGCGCGGTGGATCGTCTGAGGTAGGCGAGCAGCTGAGCGTTCGAATCCTGCGGTGCGTGTTCGCCGCCGGTCACACCGATGAGACGGCTGGTCAGCTGCCGGCGTTGCAGGAACACCATCCAGTTGAACAAGGCTTGGAGCCCGAATGACATGAGCCATCCGAGTTGGGAGGTCGCGGAGGCCAGCGCCCCGTTGACCGCCAGCAAGATCGCGAGGATCAGCGAGTACGCCGCCTTCCGGACCAGCAGCCCGGCCAGCTTGGCGAGCCAGCCACGGAAGAAGTCGTGGCCGCGTCCAGGAATGACGGCGACGACCAGAACAACAGGCGCGAACGCCAGCATGAGGAGAAGCAGGATCTGGGCGAGGATCACCCCGATCGAGAGAGCTCCGATCAACAAGAACACTCCAAGCTCACCGACGAAGACCACGATCGCGACGAGCAGCCGCTGGTATTGGCCGCCCTCCTCCATCGCGTCCGTCGCTGGCTTGTCGGCAACGCTGAGGCGGTAGCTGCCACGGTCGGCGGAAGGGTCAGAGTCGGGGAGCTTTTCGGTGTCGCCCGAGTTCAGCGCGTCGTACTCAGCGTCTCGTTCGTCGGACCCGGTCGGGTGCGGCAGGAAGTGCGGCGCGTACTTGTTGAGGTTGTTGATGCAGGTCTTGCCGTCGGCCTCAACCTGGTCGCCGCGCCGGAGCGTTCGACTGAGAGCGGCATCTTTGCCCGAGTGTCTTGACAGCGGCCGGACGGGCACCGATTCCGGATCGGAGTCATCGGACCCCGTACCTACTTTTGCGCAGTGCTCTATCCCGCCGAACTGGAGCACCGCCCAGGGTTGCTGGATCAGCAGTTTGAAGAGTTGATCGGCCCCGGAGAGCTTCGCGTCGTCTGCCTGTCCGATCGATCCCTTGCCAGTGATCGACAGGAAAGCCCCGGACATTTGGTTGGTCCAGCTGGACGCCGACCCGATCGTGGATGCCGGCTGGGCGACGAACGCCAGCGCAACGATCAGATAGATCAAAGAGACCGCGAGCGTTCCGGCCGTCTCGGCGTAGCGACGTTGGATCAGCGCCCGCCACATCGCCCACATGCCGACCACGACCACGGCGAGTACCAGCCAAGGCCGGCCGAACACCTCGGCGTAGATCGTGTGTATCGCGGCCGCGACAGGACGGAGCGCCCCGGCTCCGCCCGTTGCCTCCGAGCCATTCAAGAGGTCTAGGGAGAACGCGAACGTGAAAAGGGAGATCAGCGCGCGAGCCAGGAACGCGGTCAGTTCCCAGATCACGCTGGCGAGGAAGTACGCGATCATCGGTGGCACGCCGGAGACGTCGACGCCGCCGGTCAGGGACGCCTCGACGGCTTTGAAGTGCTGATCGAGGGTGTAGTTGCCGTGCGGGTACTGCTCGCTGAGCGCGCCGCCGGAGATCTCGGGGGCTGGACCGACGTTGCCAAACATGTCCGATGCCCCAGCCAGGGGATTGGCGAGCGCGATCAGTCCCACGACCAACGCGACGGCGAGAATCACCGGGCGGGCTTCACGCACCCGGGCCTTCACTTCTCCCCCTCCCTTCGAGGTGTCGTGTCGAGCGCGTCGAGCAGGGTCTCGCTGGCGAGATCGACCTGAAGCTCGCCGACTCGGCCCCGAAGGTCTCGCATGAGGCAGCGACCCTTCCGAAACGACTTGAGGGAATGAACGAGCCCGCCATCGTCGGGGTCGAGTCCGATCAACCGGAGCGCCCGGGCCGCCTCAGCGTCCGACTCCTGCCCGAACAGGAAATAGGTGCCGACCAACTCGGAGAGATCGCCAAGGTCGGCGAGTCGTTGGCTTGCCAAGAGAACGGTCGTGTTGGCCGAACGGCCGAGCCTCACCAGACGGTTCAAAAGCATCCGGCCCTGGGTCGACGCCAAGAGGAACCACGCCTCGTCTAGGAGAACAACCTTGTGGCGGGACCGATCGCCGGAAACGAGACGGAGCGCGAGCGCAGCGATCAGCGACAGCGTCGCAACAGAGATCCGCTCGGCCCGGGTGTAGGTCTCCCTGGAGGCGCCCGGGTCGGGCAGGCTCAGACCAGGGGTGCGGATCGTGGTGACCGATCGGCGCGCCGAGGCCGCTTCGATCTCGGCGCCGCCGAATCCGAGCCGAGCCAGACCAAAGTCGGAGATCACCTCCAGCGCGTCGCCGGCCTCATTGGCGGCGGTGTCCTCAGCGCTTTTCAGGCGGTCTACTACGGAGCCGAGGTCGCGTTCGCCCGCGCGGATCGCGTCGCGGACTGCCCGCTGAACCTGGTTCTCCCACGCCGGTGGCGGATCACGCAGAATCTCCAACAAGTAGGAGGAGGCAAGCTCCTCGCGCAGCTCGGGCAGGCCGATCGCCATCGGATCGAGCCTGCCGCGGCTTGCCTCATCCCCGGACAGCTCCAGAATCTCGACGGACCCGGCCAGTTCGGGCACCCGATCGAGAGCGTGGTCGGGCTTCGGGTCAAAATCCACCACAAGCGACCCGCGTCTCTCGGCCGCGTAGGCGATTGCCTGAGCCGTAAGAGTCTTGCCGGAGCCGAGCGTTCCCGCGAGCAGAACGGCAGAGGCACGGGAGGTGCGGGACGCTTCGGTCGCGTCATATCTGACCGGCCGTCCGCCGCCAGCCGGGGAGACACCTATGTATGTGCCCGTGTCAGAGCCGAGATCGGTCGAGGCGGTCGCGACCATCGCGCCGAACTGCTCGACGGTCATCTGCTGCTCGTAGTCGGGCACCTCCGAGCCCACCCGCGGTAGATGCTCGAAGAAGAGTTGGTGCTGGAGCCCTCGGGGACGGTGGAGGCGAACGTCCCCGAACCTCTCCGAGAGCGCGTCGACTCGACGCTCAAGCTCGGCGCGGTCAAGTGCCCCTACGGCAAACGACACCGACGCCTTCAGCATCGGCGGATGCGAGGTGCCCTGAAGGATCGCCTCGTACTCGCGGGCCAACTCGCGGTCCTCGGCGGCCATGAACCCGGGGCCGGTGACCGATCCCTTCTCCTGCTCACGGTAGGCGTGCTCGACGTCGAGGATTCGCTTCCTAACCTGAGCGAGCGCCTCCCGGTTGCCGATCCACCTGGCATGTAAAACCGCGTCGACCGGAAACCCGACAGCTTCGATCGGCGCGAACAAAAGCTCGGCCTGCTCACCCGGGAACACCGCCTCCGACGCCAACGTGCCCAGGCACATGAACGCCTGGACGCCCACGCCCTCTTCGGCCTCGACGGTCAGCGAGGCGGGCTCGGCCGGATCTTCGGACAACGGGCAGTTCGCGCACCGAGCCAGGTCGTGTTCCAAGGGTTCATAGGCAGTTGAGCCGTCCGGGGTCTCGATCACGAGCGCGTCCGGCTGCCAATGCCTGTCGAGCACGGGTTCCGCGACGCCGCGACCAGCGCCGCGTCGCAGGAGCCATTGGATCTCCGAGGTTCGGGCTCGCTCGAGGCCGAGCACGCCCCTGAGGCGATCGAAGGTTCGCCTCTCGGTCTCGGCCAGCTTGTCGATATCGCTTCGCGAGATCGGCCTGGGCGAATCGACCTGGAAAAGCTGCTCAAGTCGCCGGCGGGCTCGATCAAACGAAGAGATCACCCCCTGCCCCAGCCCGGACTGGTCCTGGCCGGTGAGCGCAACCGCGAGATAGACCTCGGGCAAGCTAGAAGGAGAAGCGGCGAGGCGCTCCTCGTGGATAAGAAGGAACTCTCTCCAGGCGTCGAGATCGGAGTGGCGTTCGTCTGCCGAGTCCTCCAGATCGGTGACGTAGCGATCGGTCGGGTAGGAGCGCTGAACCCGCCAGACCGAGAAGTCGCCAGCAACGACGTGGGCGAACCGAACGAGCCTTGCCGCGAGTGCCTGTTTGTCCGGCAAGGGCAGGTGCGGATAGGCCGCTGTCTCCAGTCTGTAGAGAGCCGCGGCCTCGCCGGCCGGTCCGATCAAGACGTTGCCGGCCGCGTACCTGAGCGGAAACCGGATCACGGTCGAACCTCCATGACCTCTCCCGTGCCGAGCGTCACTTTCGAGGTGACGCCGCCGCGGCGGCGATGCCATCCGAGCCGACGGACGGTCCTCTTGCCCGGGCGTCTCCGATTGATCTCCTCGACCGGCGCCGCAAACCTCACCACCGAAGGCCCCTTGACGCGGCCGCGACGAAGCGTGGGTGAGTGCTCGTCCGGCGCGAACCACACATCCGCTGCGACGCTGTGGCCGCGGCCCGCGACGAGGAGGGAACGGCCGAGGGACCGACGTCTCGGTGCCAGCCGAAGCGCGATCCAGGAGACCGCGAATCTCTCGGCGCTACGACCGTCCGGGGTCTTCTGGGTTGCCAGAGTGGCAACGGCGGCGGGCAAGATGACGAGGCGAAGCGGCCAGTCCAGCGCGCCAACTACGAACGCCAACGCTTCGACCCCAGCGAACACCACGCCGGCAGCGACGATGGCTGCCGCTCTTCCTCCGACCGCGAGTCCCGCCGCCAAAGCGACCGCGGCACCGAACATGGCGACCGTCGTTGTAGCTGCCGGGACCGCGATCGAGGCGATGAGGGTGCCGGTCGCGTAGGCAAGCCATCGGAGCGGCACTCCGCCAGGGACCGGGAGTGGCTTTCCGTCGATCGAGTAGATCCGCCGATCGGGCCGGAAGACGCGCTGGTAGGAGCGCACCGATTCGGGCTGGCCGGTCACGGCAGGATCTGGTCGCCGATGCCGCGTGCCGCGTCAGCAACCTGGTCGGGAGAGAACACAAGCCAAGCCACCAATACCGCCGCGAGGAAGAACAGCGCGAGGTCGGTGTACCTGCGGTTCAGCAGGAAGATCAGCCCGACGATGGCGATGATGCCTCCGTAGATCTGGGCGGCGTAGTGGCGAAGCAGTGACCCGATGTTCTGGCCGACGTCGTTGCCGCCAGCGGCCATCGCGTCCGGGGCAAGCCAGAGCATCAGCGCCACGACGATCGCGGGCGCGATGGTGAATGCGATCCGGCGAATCATCAGATCACCCCCTGGACGTCGGCGACGAACCAGCGCTTGCGCTTCACCAGATCGAGTCGGTATCTGAGTGGATAGACCGTGCCCGTGGCTTTGTCCTTGAATCGCGCCGACGCGGTGACGGTTCGCTCGGTCTCCTCGTCGCCCAGCTGCCCGATCGCGGGGTCGTTTGCCAGGTCGAACCCGCCGAGCGGAGTCACTTCGAAACCTGGCGCTACGAAGTAGACGAGGTCGCCGGAACGAGCTGACGACGCGTACGCGCGAAGGAATCTGGTGACGAGCTTGGTGATCTCCTCGGCGTCCGGTCCTGAAAGCGGTGCTCCCGGTTCCGGGTCGAACGTGACCTGGGGTTGCGCCACCAGATAGGGCGCTCCCAGAACAGACACGGCGCCGTCCGCGTGCCGGATCGGAACCGCAAGGGCCAGCACCCGACCTGACGAAAGCTCGCTTTCGACGGTGACGACCGACTCACCCGGCCCGACACTCTCAGCGCCTGTCACCTCGGCCTGAGCGACGGCCGAATCAGAGACCTTCTTGCTGACGCCGTGGCGGGCGACTCCGCGCGGATCGGAAAAGTAGTCACGCGCGACCCGGACCGCGACGGTCGCGACACGATCGTCGACAACGCGCCCCGCGCCGGTCGCCTCAGCCGTTGAGTTGATGGTTTCGGGTGGGGAGACAATGGCCCCGAACCCCCGGAATAGCAGCAAGGCCACGACTGCCCACAAGGCAACCCGGCCAATGACACGAGCCCGCGGGGCGAGGCCCCTGGCGCGGTCAGATACATCTACGGTCACGACGCACCTCCTCCCGGCTCGCCGTCACCGAGTCGAATGGACGCCGGCCGCCCCGACCTTGAGGAAAGGCCGGGGTGGCAGCCGACCGCTGCGGCGAGAGATCCGGGGTCGGGGGCGAGACGTTTGGTCCCGCGCCGGGCGTCCGTGGTGCGCACGTGCCGAAGTTGTTTCTCGGATGGATTCACGCCCACTTGTCGGGGCGAGATCCGAGTTGCGTCACCTCTTTCGAGAACCTCTAGATCGGTGACGCAAACTGCCGGGAGCTTCGACAAGGAAGCGACATGGTGCGTCTAGAAAAGCCCCTCAGCAGCCTGGTTTCCGTTTGCCGTATCGACTCCCCGGGAACCTCATGGACGTGTCAACTGGGACGGTCCATATGAGATGGGCTTTGGACACCGATCAACTTCGGAGCATCGAGTTCGGGCTGCGAGGAAAACTCCGGGCAGCCCAGATCTCCCAGGCATTCATCGACCGCCACCTAGAAGACCTCGTACAGCAGGCACTCGCCGAGTACACGACAGCCCGCGAACGCGGCGACAAGATCGTGAATCCCGGAGGCTGGATCGTCCACGCCGCCTACATGCGCGCCATCGACCAGCTGCGCCGCGAACGGCACGAGGTCGGCGGCCTGGCGGATGACGTCGCCGCCAACGCCAGCGACGAGACCACTCCCCTGCCCGATGAAGAAGCGCTCGGCCACATCGAAGCCGAACAACTCCACCGCGCCATCTCCCGACTCTCCGTCTCGCAACGCCAGGCGCTCAGCCTCTACTACTTCGAAGAGAAATCAACCCGTGATGGCGCCGACGCACTCGGCTGGAGCGAACCAACCTTCAGAAGACGACGCGACGCCGCAATCCAAAGCCTCCGCGAGCGCCTCGGAGTCTCCGTACCCGAGTTCGATATCGGCCTCGCCGCCTGGCTCAGCCTCGCCACCTCCGAGACTCGCTTCGGATGGACCACCAACCTTGCCGCAGCCGCCGACGCAGTCAAGTCGAGCGCGATCAGCGTCGCAGACCGAGGCCGCGAGTTCGCGACCAGGCTCCTCTCTTCCGGCGGCGGCGAAACCGCGATCGGAATCAGCAGCCCCGCCGGCAAAGCAGCCGCCGGAATCTGCGCCACCGCCATCGCCGCCTGCACCGCCACTGGTGTCGTCGGACCCGGAGTGGCCGGTCTCGACCTCATACATCCCGGCAAGGACTCGAAAACGGCGAAGACAAGACCGCTGAATCCGTCGCCACCTCGGCCCGCGGCACGCGCGCCTCAAGCTTCTACCGGGTCCAGTACCAAGAGCCCGAGCGAGAACACGAAGCCGGTCAGGCAGTCACCCACGGGTAAGAACAGCAAAGCGGCAGGTGGTAGCCAGGCCGCGAGCAGAAAGCGGGCGCGCAACCAGGCAACATCCCAATTCGGCGTGGAGTCCTCCGCGCCGACAACTGCGGAGGTCGCTCCACCCGCGTCAACGCCTGCGCCACAGAGCGCTCCCACCCCATCATCGACGTCGACGCCTGACCAGGCGGCCCAGCAGCAGTTCGGGCTGCCGTAGCGCCGCCCCGCCGTTACCCGGCGCTCACATCATCCTGTCGCCTCTGGAATGAGTCCGTAGGGCGGTCGGTTGGGATCTCGCGTGTACTCGACAACCACATCCTGAGGATCAACGCTTGGGGGCGGCGAGTTGTCGACCACAATCAGCTGCGCACCTTCACCTTCGCCACCCAGCCATGTCTTCACGTGGCTGTAGAAGTTGTCCACAAGTCTCGCGTCCGCAAAGTCCTCGTCTCCGGGTTTTGAATCATGTCCGAGGTTCTTTTGGGGGCTGTCTAGCACCAGGAGGCCGGGAGCATTCGCGTTCTGCTCATGAGCAACCTCCCAGAGGGCGAGGCCCCACGCCAATGCAATGACGACCTTGCCACCGCTACTGGCTTTGACGTACGACTGGTTCCTCACATGGGGAACAAGATCGTCAGCGATATAGGGATTCTCAAGTTTGGGATATCCAAGGTCCGAAAGAATTTCCCCGAAACGTCCCGAGAGGTCGTCAATGACGGCCTTGCGGCTGGGACGCTCCGTCTGAGCCTTGCGCTGCGCGTTTATCTCCTGCGCATGTTCTCTGAGACGCGCGTGCTTCTCTTCCGCGTCGGCAACGCGGCTCCAAGCGTTGGTGCCCGTCCGTGCTTTCTGGGCAGTCAGGCGAGCGTCCGATAGCCGTTGAGTAAGGCTGTCCCGCAGGGCTAACCACGGAGATGGGCTCTCCGTCACAGCATCGACAGCAACTGCCGCCGCTTCTGCTTGGCTATCCGCGGCGGCGCTCTCGTCCTCAAGAACTCGAAGGTGCAGGTTCAGGCGCTCGACGTATTCGTTGAGGCTGTTCAACCGCCGACCAACCGCTCGGAGTTCCCGTTCGAGGACGACGGAACTATTGTCTTCGACTGACTGTTCATCTTCGGAAAGCTCTCCGGAACCGTTGATCTCGCTATGGCAGAGCGAACATTCACCGTCCTCAAGCTTCGGCGGAGTTTCGAGCTGACTGAGGCAGGCAGGGCAAACGACGACGTGGAGCGGATCAAAAAGGCGTTCAGCATCTAGAAGAAAGTTCAGCTTCCGTTTGTCGTCGGCATATTGGCCTCGCAGGGCATCAAGTCGTGCGATCAAGCTCCGGCGATCTCGAACACGTACGCGCGCATCTTTTGCCTGCTGTTCCGCTTCGACGAGCTGACTTCGCAAATCGACGGAAGCTTCCTGGGTCGTTCGCTGCTGGATATCAAGCGCAGCGAGTTCCTCCTTTAGGTTCTCTATCTGCGATCTGGATTCGTCCAGATCCTTTGCAAGTTGGTCAGCACCCTGCGGGTGGTCTTGTTCTGCCACCTGGCGGAGCGTGATCGCTCTCGACTCCGCTGTCTTCGCCGCTGCCTGAGCTGCTTGATACCGACTGGTGAGGACAGCCTGCTCATTGTCGTGGACTCCGAACATTGCATCTATGGTCTGCCGAAACTTTTGCCTGACCATGTGGTGCGACTGCTCAAAAACGAGGTTGTTGTTGTCGAGCCGCTCGTTCGGGAAGAACACCACATTGAACACGTCTCGGATGCTCAAGCGCTGGGTCGCGGTCTCTTCCTTGACCCCCGAATCGGGCAATTCGATCCCGTCAAGGTTGCAGGCGGCAAGAACCATCTGAGACAGACCGTCGGGGTCGGACGGTGGTTCAGTGCCTACGCGAAGCTCGTGGGCAGAGTCAAGACCACCGAGGGTTGAATCCCACACCGACGCAAAACTGGAAGGGCTGCCGGTGGTGGACCGTTCAATCACCGTTGGCTGCCCTGCCAACTCGACTTCGAGTAGTGCTGCTCGAACCGCCGTCACGAGTTCCTCGTGCTGCGGATACTCCTTTTCTCCCAGGCAGTAGCGAATGTAGTCGACGATGCTCGTCTTGCCCGTCAGGCTCGGACCCGCAATGACGGAAAGCGGCCGAAAGCTTCTACCCTCCGAGACCCGGAACTCCGCGCCATAGGACTTCCCTCCCCCCGCCGACCCTGCCAGGAATAGCTCAACAACCCGAACCCCCGTCATCGCGTCACTCCCCTTCTTTTAGCTCGTCGTCGATGGGATCAGTTGGGGCGTGAGCATCTCCGACCTCATCGAGTAGGTCGACCAACAACCATGAGTAGCCCAGCCACTCTTCAACATCACGATCTAGAGCTTTGTTTCCCCTACTGGCAAGACGCCTGAGAACTATCTCGGCCGAAGCTCTATACGCGTCGGCGTACACGGATCTCAGGTCGCTCGACAGGGCGCTCCCTTCGTCCGTAATCGCGTAGCCGTCGGTCGTCATTTCCGCGAGACCAAATGCCACCAGCCGGGCAAGATCATGCTGAAGTCGTCGCCGCCGGGAAGCGAACCGCTGGCCGGTACTCGCGTAGGCGAGCTGAACGCGGCTAAAGCCGGCCAGTTCCAAGGCCAAGCGGTCAGCGCGATCTCTGGCTGAATCGCCTTCGATCACTACAAACGGGTTGTCAGAGAAGAACTCGTAGTAGGCCAGACGGTCAACGGATTGAACCCTTTTCCCGAGCGACTTGGCTACATCGAACAGTAGGAGCATCCGGGCGAGTCGGAACGTTGAGTTGTCTTCCGGCGAGAGCACATTGGGCGGCATCTCAGACCATGGTGCTGGCGCTGCGTCTTCAAAGTTGTGGGAAGTCATTCCGCGACTGCATCCGTCCCGGCCTCACCTGGTGATTCCACCTCGGAATCAGCAGAGGGAGGATTTGCTGTTCCCACGCTTGTAGGGTGTTCGTCGGCGATTTCTCGCCAATGAATCACCCAGCCGGCTTCCTTTTTCTCCACCAGACGATGGGCAGTGCCCTTCTTGTGCGCTTTGGCGAGAGGTAACCCAGAGGGATCGTCGCAGGCTGCGGCACGCTCGATGACTGACTCGATGAGGCTCCCCATACGACCACGCTCATCCGCGGTTGGGGATTCCTTGTTGAACTCCTGCTCCCAAATATCTTTGACTTCCATGTGAAGCTCGTCCATCGAGTCAATCGCAGTCGTTTGACTCTTCGCCTCATAGTCCCGAACGAGCGCATCTGTAGCGAAAAAATGGGCACGGGCCGAATCGGTCTCAACCTGTCCTGCCTCGCGCAATTGGCGGACAAACAGGGCATCTTCGAACTGGGCCAAGTCAGCAGTGCGCTGAACTTTGGGTGGGCGGGACGCATCCGCCCGTCCCGAAGCAATGGTGAAAGGAAAATACTCGCGGCGCACCCTCTGAGCGTCGGCGTTGAGCAGCTGATGCCGCAATTCGGTTCCGTCCCATAGATCGATTGCGATGTGGTGTTTTCTGCGAGTCCGGTCGGCCCATCCAGAGAACCACTTCATTTGATCTGGATGTAGGACACATGGAACAACGAGAGTCCAAGCGACGATGTTGTGACCGTGCTCGTCGGCATGGTCGATCGCGCTCTTGAAGGAGCTGCGTACCTGACCCTGTGGAGAGTCGTCCTGCCATTCCAGAACGAACTTGGACTGCCAAATCCGAACGTGGCCGCCGGCCAGCTGCCCAGCAAACGTATCGATCCCCCAGTCTCGGCCGCCAGGACCTTCAACGGTGGTCGCATCGGGGTATTTCACCTTCACGAGATCGGTCACAAAGAGTTGGAATCGTTCCCGAGCAGCCCCATCGCCGCCGGCGTCCATGCTGAACCGACCGAACAGCTTTGAAGGCTCACCAAGAGCGGGCGGTGAAACGTCAGCGTTAATCACGACTGCTGGATCCTTCGCCGATCAAAATGCTCGTGATAGTGAGCCGTGATGTTGCGACTGTGTCAAGCGATTTTCCTCCCGATCCCATCTCCCGATCCTCCTGGGTATCCATACCGCGGCAGAACTCTATCTCTTGAGCGGCGTAGATCCGAGGACTCTCTGCCCGGGAGAACCTAAGCACGGGGATACCTGACCGAGTGACGCAAACGGCGCCTCCCCTCGACAAGGAGATAAGGGCGCTCGCGAACGCGCCGGGGCGCCTGTCTCAACTCAGCGCGAAACGGGTAGGTGAATCTCAAATGGAAAAGGGTCTTGGAGGCAAACTCGCCAGGATGGCGGGCGTCGGGACCATGGTTCTGGCGGCGTCGATCCTGTTTGGGGCACCGGCTCAGGCCGGAGACTATGTCGTGGTTCAGTGCGCACCAGGATTGAACGCGAGTACCGAAGCCCGGTTCTCTTCCACAAGCAAGCACTTCAGGGGAAAACAGGATTGCGGGCGTAAGTCTCCGGGCGTCCAGCTACGCCACTACCTTGATCCTGGTGAGACGGGGACTGTTGCCAGGCGATATGGCGCCTGGGTGTGGGCCGCTCCGCTCGGCACAGCTATCAGTGGCGGATCGGCCCGCAGTCGGTTGGAGAACGCCGACGGTGTCTCTGGCTACCTTGTGGTTTCCCCGGCTGTCGGTGACGGTGTGGTCACGGAGAACCAGAACGATGGCAAGCAGCATCTTTCCGCGATTCCGGCGGGAAGCTGGCGCTACTTCTCAGCACGTCTTCAGTGCACGGCACCCAACCAAGGCAATCGTTGCGTTGGCAGGGCCGGCGCTGCCCATACCTTCCTGAAGCAGGTCCGACTGCGCCTGACCGACCTTGCCACCCCGAAGCTCGCGGTCGGTGGCTCCATTCTTGATGGCAAGGTCCAGCGCGGCCAACAAAGCCTCGGCATCATTGCGGTCGATGAGGGCTCCGGCATCAGATCAACATCCGTCACCGTCAACGGGACTCGCATCGCCGGAGACGACTTGGTCGCGTCGTGCCATCTCCTTCCGACCGGCCAGACGACCCGTATGGCTCCCTGCCCCAAGACCGTCGGCAAGAGCTACTCGATCAACACCGCTGTTCCGCCGTTCAAGAACGGGACGAACAAAATCGCAGTCTGCGTGTCGGATCACGCCCAGACCGGCGTTGCCAACACCGCCTGCCAATCCGAGGATGTGGTGGTCGACAGCCTCTGTCCAGCCTCCGTCGTAGGTGGCGGAACGAAGCTGCACGCACGATTCGTGCGATCCGGAAAGCGGATCGCTCGGCTGAAGTTTGGGGGTCGGACCGTTATCCGCGGTTGGCTAGGTGACGCCCGCGGCAACGCGGTTCCCGGCGCGACCGTTTGCGTTCAGTCTCACTCGGACCTGCCCCACAAGAAGTTCCGTCTGCTCAGAACGATCACGACTAACGCGAGCGGAGGGTTCTCTTACAAGATCCGCCGCGGCGCATCTCGTCGTCTCAGGATCGCCTACCGCGATGGTGCAGCACAGATCTCGAAGGGGCTTCGGGTGAAAGTCAGAGCCAAATCCACGCTCCGCGTAAGCCGCCGTCGAACTCGCCCCTTCAAACCCGTCAAATTCTCCGGTCGGATTCCAGATCCGCACTCGGGTGGACGAGTCGTGGTGATCTACGGAACAGTGCCCGGGGCCAAGAAGCGCTTCCTCGTTCGCAAGGCCAGAACAAACGCGGTAGGCAAGTGGCGAGCGTCCTACACCTTCACCCCGGTACCAACCACCACCCGATTCGTTTTCTGGGCAGTCGTCCCCCACCAGAACGGGTACCCATATAGCCAAGGGCACTCAGCCGCCCGTTACATCCGAGTCAGGCCGTAGACCATGCCAGAGACTCAACGCCAGGAGGAGAGCATGAGCACCCGTCGACGCATCCCGTCCCCAGCAACCATTCTCGCGATCATCGCCCTTTTTGTCGCACTCGGCGGGACCGCGTTCGCGATCTCAAGGAACAGCATCGGAACACGAGAGATAAAGCCGCACGCCATCCAGGCGAAGAATCTCGGCCCAATGAAAATCAGGTGGGGCAGACTCCGAGACTTCGATACCACGGCGGGCGATGGTCAGTTCGACATCGCGTCCGGTCAAGCACAATGCCGACGTGGAGAACGACTAGTCAGCGGCGGCGTTCGAGCACGACGCAGTCCCGATGCGGGGCCGCTAAGAGTCGCGATGGTCGACTCCGGACCAGTGACACGCCAGCGTCAGTGGTTCGTGACCATGAACTCGGATCTCGGGGGTGCGGCCCGCAAGCGCTTCATCGTTTTTGCGTACTGCTTGGCGAGATAAGTCCAGGCTTGACGGAAGGTGGTGTCGCTTACTCGTGCTCGTCGTCGGGCTTCCCCCTGAGCATTTCGATCAGCGGATTGGGCTCTTTCGAGTTCGCTGGGTGGATCGTCACCGCCTCGGGTGTCTCACCAACGTCTTCTCCAGCAGCAATCCGCTTGTAGAGATCGAGGTTCCCCGGTGCTGGGGCAGAGACGAGATCCCACTCCTCCCCGTTCCAGTACCGCACTCGGTCACCCCAGTGCGGGTCTAGCTTCCAGCCGGGAGCCAGGTCCGGTGGTGGCTCGATCCCCGCGACCAACTTCGGATCATCCTTCCACGCCATCCCATACGTCTCCTGCTTGTGGAAGACGATCGGCCAGAACACCGTGGATCGGTCGAATCCAAGCTCCTTCGCTCTGACCGCCGCCGCCGCGAACTCGACCCCGCTGAACGCGGTTTCAAGGAACGGCAGCATGTTCCTGATCTCGACCACGGCCTGTTCCAGGCTCTCCCCCCAGCTTCCGATCTCCCTCTCCTCGTCGGTCAGCCCGTATTCCTCGTCGCGTGGCATCGATCTCACTTCCCCTTCTTCTCAGAGATCACGAAGGACCGCGGGGACTTCTTGGCCTGTCGAACCTCTCCATCCTTCTTGAGGCGGGCGAGGCAGTTGGCAACAGCACCGGATGAACGCTCGATCCCCTTCGCCACTGCACTTGCCGTGAGCGGCCCGTCGTCCTTCCGCTTCCGCAGATGAGTGAGAACGAGGCCGTCCAACTCACCTGGACTCAGGCGCCCCTTGGCCGGGGACTTCTCTTTCGACTTGGCAGGCATCGGATGCTCCTTTCGTTGGAGCACCGAAGGCATGCTGCGATGAGCCCGGACAGGGCCACGGCGGATACCGTGCATCTTGCATCGAAGCAGGGTCTTCGGTGCCACGCCCCGGGGTGTTTGCGCACCGCCGGGGCACTTACATATCGGGCTCGACGTTAGCTCCAGAACGGATCTAAAGCGAGCCGGAAACCAGCGAAATCCCCGGCGATCGACACATATCGGCCGGTTTTCAGGCACTAGTGCCTGAAAAGTGACCCCGATTTCAGGGAGGTTTGAATTGCCTCTGCAAAGCGAAAACCCCGCAGTTGCGGGGTCTTCTAGGAGGGGTGGACGACGGGATTCGAACCCGCGACCGCCTGGACCACAACCAGGAGCTCTACCAACTGAGCTACGCCCACCGCGAGACGAGGAAATCTACCGGTCAGGAGTCGGATACGCTGCGCCGGTGGCAAACCGAATGACTCAGGGGGATGTGGTTTGACCGTACGCCGGGAGATGCGGGGATTCGCGATCGGCTCGCTGCTGTTCGCGCTGGGCTCAACGCCCGGCTACCTCGGGTTGGTCGACGTCACGGCCGACAACGTCACCTACTTCCTCGGCTCGGTCTTCTTCACCATCGCCGGCTTCACCCAGCTCCGGCTGACCGGCCGCTGGCAGCCCGGCAGTTGGTCCTCGAAAGACGCCTGGGACGATTGGTGGGCGGCGGCGATCCAGTTCCTCGGCACGCTCGCCTTCAACGTCTCCACCCTGGTCGCGACCCTCGGCACGATCTATCCCGAGACCTTCAAACACATGGGCTGGCGGCCGGACTTCGTCGGTTCGATCTGCTTCATCGTCGCCTCCGTCCTGGCCGTCAGGGCGACCACCCACCGCGAGTCGCTCTGGGATCCCGAGGCCCGCAACTGGTGGAACACCTGGCTCAACATGGCCGGGGCGGTCGCCTTCATGGTCTCGGCGATCTTCGCCTGGATCAACCCCTCCACCGGCGAACCGCTCAGCACCGACTGGACCAACATGGGCACCTTCGCCGGCGCGGTCTGCTTCTTCACCGCGGCGCTGCTGCTCAAGCCAGAGGCCGACCAGCCGCCCGACCCCTCCCTCAACGGAAACGGCCCTCACCCCGACGAAGGGTGAGAACCCTCTGGGCCGGCGCCTTCTAAGGCTCGATCGGGGCGGGCGCCCGAGCCGAGGAGAGCGCCCCGGCCGAGGCAGAGACGACCAAGGCGATCGCCGCGATCTGGGTGGCGGACATGTCCTGCGAGAGCAACAGGAAGCCGATCGTCGCCGCCATCGCCGGTTCGAGGCTCATCATCACCCCGAAGACGTTGGAAGGCAGCCGGCGCAGCGCCTCCATCTCCAGCGAGAGCGGCAGCGTGGTGCTGAGCAGGGCCACGGCGACGCCGGTCGCGAGGACGGAAAGCCCGAGCAACGCCGAACCCCCGTCGGCAACCCCGAAGGGCGTGCAGAAGACGGTCGAGAAGACCATCGCGATCGCCAGGCCGCGGCCACCGGAGAACTGCTCGCCGACCCTCTTCGCGAACAAGATGTAACAGCCCCAGAAGAAGCCGGCGACCAAGGCCAGGACTACCCCGAAAGGATCGATGCCCTCTTCGCCGATCCCGCCCGACAGCAGGACGATCCCCGCCGCCGCCATCGCCACCCAGATCAGGTCGCGCCGGCGATGGGAGGTGAGCAGGGCGACCCCCAGCGGACCGATGAACTCGAAGGTGACCCCTATTCCCAACGGGATCCGGTCGATCGCCTCGTAGAAGGAGAGGTTCATCGCCGCGAGGACGAGACCGAACCTCAGAGCGATCTTCGTGCTTTCCCGGTCCAGGCGGAAATCCGGCCGCCAGATGATCACCAGCAGGATCGCCGAGATGGCCGTGCGGAGGAAGGTGACGCCCATCGCGCCGACCTCGTCGAAGAGGCCGGTTGCCAGCGCCGCCCCGACCTGGATCGAGCTGATCGAGCCGAGGACCATCGCAACCGCGGGAACGGTCGGCCCCCGGTGGCCGGACGGTGCGGATGTGCGGTCTTGGTCGGCTGCGGCCACCGGGGCAGTGAATCACCGTGAGGCGATGCGATGCCGCGCGACACTCCGCACCTCTGTCGCTCGGCGATAATCGAGACATGACCGATACGCCGCCCTCCATGGATGCCTATCCCCACTCGCTCACCATCCCGACCCGGTGGAAGGACAACGACATCTACGGCCACGTCAACAACGTCGAGTACTACTCGTACTTCGACACGGTGATCAACCACTACCTGATCACCGCCGGCGGCCTGGACATCCACGGCGGCCCGACGATCGGGGTCTGCGCGGAATCCCACTGCAGCTTCCTCGCCGCAGTTGCTTTCCCCGACCCGGTCGAGGCCGGCCTCCGGGTCGGTCACCTCGGCAATTCCTCGGTCCGCTACGAGATCGGGCTGTTCAATCCGGACGGCAGCCCGCTGGCCGAAGGCTGGTTCGTCCACGTATTCGTGGATCGCGAAAGCCGCCGCCCGGCCGGGATCCCCGACCCGATTCGCGCAGCCCTGCTGAAGCTGGAGGTGATCTGATGAGGACCACCGCGACCGTGCTCAGAGAGATGGGCCAGCCCGGACCCTTCGCCGAGACCGAGCCACTGGAGCGAGTCGAACTCGAACTCGACGACCCGGGCCAAGGCGAGCTGCTGATCCGGATCCGCGCGGCCGGCCTCTGCCACTCCGACCTCTCCGTGATCACCGGGCAGCGGCCACGGGTGATGCCGATGGCGCTCGGTCACGAGGCCGCCGGCGAAGTCATCCGAGTCGGCGCCGGCGACCACGGCTTCGTCGAAGGCGACCATGTCGTGCTCGCCTTCGTGCCGGCCTGCGGCGAATGCCGTTTCTGCCGCGAGGAGCGGCCGGCCCTATGCGAGCCCGGGGCCGAGGCCAACGTCGCCGGCAGCCTGCTCGGCGGCGGCATGCGCCTCCACGAGGAAGGCGGCGACGCGGTCCACCACCACCTCGGCGTCTCCGCCCTCGCCGACCACGCCGTGGTCTCGGCCCGCTCGGCGGTCAAAGTCCCGGACGACCTCCCCTTCGAGATCGCCGCTCTCTTCGGCTGCGCGGTTCTGACCGGGGCCGGCGCGGTGCTGAACACCGGCGCCTCCGCCCTGGGTGGGGCGCGTTCCATCGCGGTATTCGGTCTGGGCGGGGTCGGGCTGGCGGCGCTCTTGGCCGCGAAGTCCCAGCGGCCGGAGACCCTGGTCGCGGTCGACGCCGTGCCGGCCAAGCTGGAGCTCGCCCGGGACCTGGGTGCCGACGTGGCGATCCAGGCCGGCCCCGACGTGGTCGAGCAGGTCAAGGCAGCCACCGACGGCGGCGTCGACCTGGCGATCGAGACGGTCGGCAACGAGAACGTGCTGGCCGAGGCCTACGCGGCGACCGGCCGCGGCGGGACCACGGTCACCGCGGGCCTGCCCCACCCCAGCCGCAAGCTGGAGATCCCGGCGATCTCGCTGGTCGCCGAGGAGCGGACCCTGAAGGGCTCCTACCTCGGCTCCTGCGTGCCGCGGCGGGACATCCCCGAGTTCATCCGCATGTACCGCGCAGGCGAGCTGCCGGTCGAGAAGCTGCTCAGCCACCGGCTGAAGCCGGACGAGATCAACGCCGGCTTCGACCGCCTCGCCCGGGGCGAGGCGGTCCGCCAGATCGTGATCTTCGACTGACGCCGAGATCGGGAAAGTTGGCAATTATTGCCAACTTTCCCGATCTCGATGAACTACTTGACCCGCATCTTCAGGAAGGGGACCAGGGTTTTGATGAAGTCGTTCTTCGACGGAGTGGCGCTGAGCGGGTCGATGTGGGCGTAGGTCTTCTTCCGGACCACGGTCCTGACCCACTTCTTCGGCACATGGGACTGTTTCGCCAGCGCCTCGGTCGCCCGTTTGACCCGGCCGTTGCCGAGCGAGGTGTCGAACGAGTACATCGGCAGGTGGACCCGCTTGCCCATCGTCGTCTTGATCCCGAACACCTTCTGCGCGGGGTTGGCGATGCCGTTGTTGACCGCGCCCGCATCGAGGGTGAGGCGCAGCGGGTGGTACCAGGCGGTGCCGTCCATGCCGTCGATCTCACGGAAGACCTGGGCGGCGCGCTGGGCCGTCCCGAGCTGTCCGTTGACCCATCCGCGCGGGTCGCCCGAAGGGGCGAGGTCACCGATGTGGCTCTGGACCAGGCTCAGGTTCTCCGGGCCGGTGTCCGCATCGACCGCGTACGCGTACTGCGCGAGGTTGGTCGCGGAAACGGGCGGCTTCAGCGACTCGGGCAGCAAGGGGAAATTCCCGACCAGAGAGCGTGAGTTCGGATCCAACAAGGCGGCGGTGGAGCCCATCGCGTTGAAGACGCCGGCCGCCCAGGGGAGGGGCGGAACCAGGGTGATGAAGGGCGAGGCGCTCGGGTCGTTCAGGCCGTCCAGGCTCGTTTGCGCATCCTCGGCCGACGGCAGGTCATCGGCCTCGCGGGCCCCTGCGCCATCGATGAAGACCAGGCCGGAAAGGCCCTTCGCGCCGGGCTTGCCGTGGAAGTTCCAGGTCGCGTAGGCAGTGACGATCGAGCCACCCAGCGAGTGCCCTCCGAGCACGACCTTGCGGCCACCCTTCCGGGCGATCTTGACTACCTTGTGGATGTCCTGGACGGTCATGCTGAGCCCCCACCGCTTGGCGAACTCGGTTTCCTCGGTGGTCTTGCCCTGGAAGTGCGGTTGAATCGAACTGTCCAGGATCCACCCGAGGTAGTAGTCGAGCACCTGCTGGTTGGTCGCATCGCCGTTCAGGTACTTCTCCAGCATCGAGTGGTCCTCGAGCAGGTTCTCGCGACGTTCGATCGACCAGACCTGCCAGCCCTTGAGCCGTTTGACCAGGGCGTTGCCAAGCGGCCGGAAGTTGGTTGCGCCGGCCGAGGTGCCGGGTTCAAGCAGGAGGATCTTCTTCGCCTTGGCCGGACCTTGCTTCACTACCTTGAACTTGTTGTACATGGCGGGAGTGCCAGGCGCCGGCGTGCCCTTCAAGGTCATTACGTTCAACTTGGCCGAGGCGCTGCCCGACATGCAGAGTCCGAGTGCCACAGTTGCTACGGCCAATGCCAGCGATCCCCTGCGAACCACGTTCATATACCTCTCCTCTTGCTCATCGCGGACTTTCCCAGATCCGCGTCTTGGGTTGATTCTAGACAGCTGAAACACGAAAAAGGGCCCGCCGGAGCGGGCCCTTGAAACGGATCGGCGGGAGATCAGGCCACCTTGTAAGTCTTCTCGGCGCTCTTCTTGACCTTGCCGGCCGCGACGGCCTTCTTGGCGAGGCCATTGGCGGCGCTGTTCTGAACGCCGATCCCGCGGGCGATGTCCGCCAGCTTCGAGCCGGGGTTCTCTTTCACATAAGCGACGAACTGTGCTTCACGCTCACCGCGCTTGGCACGCTGGCCTCCGGTGGAAGATGACTTTTCGGACCCAAGCGCCTTCTGGATCCGGGCCTGCGCGTCCTTGATCGACTTCTCGGCGTCGCGTGCCTCCTTGCGGGCCTGGGCCTTCTTCTCCTTGTACTCGGCCTTGACCTTCGTGGTCGCTTCCTTCGTCGCTTCCTTTACCGCGTCGCGAATCGCACGGCTCTCCTCGACTGAAAGCTGCTTTAGCTTCGAAGCCGAAGTTTCAAGTTGCTGAATTGCATCTTCAATGCTTGACATTTCTTCTCCTGGTTTGCCTTTGTCATGTACCTGCCAGATATCATCATGGCACCGGCACGATGACTATATACAGATGAAGGCCGGGATTGCCAATAGAAATATAAGTTGGGAACCTGACACTCGTCAGGAAGTTAAATCCCTGGTTGCGGGCGGGTCGACATTGCTACCGTCTCTTTCTCCCTCTTTCCCCTCGCCCATGTCTTCGACCAGTCTTCGCCTGCCCAAGAACCCGCTCACGCACAGCCGGGCGTTCTGGGCGATGGCGGCGATCGCGGTCACCTTTCCGGCGATCTCCGCCGTGCCCTCGCCGCTCTACTCGCTCTACCAGGACATGTGGGGGTTCTCCGACGCGGTGCTGACCGAAGTCTTCGCGATCTATGTCGTGGCCCTGTTGTTCTCGCTGCTCGTATTCGGTGGCCTTTCCGACCACGTCGGCAGGCGCCCGGTCTTGCTGGGGGCGATCTTCTTCGAAGCGCTCTCGCTGCTCTTCTTCCTGGTCGCCGGCGGGGTCGCGACCCTGGCCCTGGCCCGGGTGGTCCAGGGCCTGGCCACCGGGGTCGCCCTGGCCACGCTCAGCGCCGTGATCGTCGATCTCCGACCGGCACATGCACCCAAGCGGAGCGGGGTCGTGAACGGGGTCGCGCCGCTGGCCGGGCTGGCCCTGGGTGCGCTCGGCTGCGGCCTGCTGGTCCAGTTCGCCCCCTGGCCCACCTCACTGATCTTCGTGATCTTGCTGGTCGCCCTGGCCTTCGCCGCGTTCGCGGTGTGGAAGGCGCCGGAGACCTCAGCGCTCAGGGCCGGCGCGCGCCGTTCCCTGATCCCAAAGGTCGGCCTGCCGGCCCATCTCCGCTCTGATTTCATGACCCTGCTGCCGATCATGGTGGCCGGCTGGTCGCTCGGCGGGCTCTACCTTTCGCTCGGCCCCTCGATCGCCTCCAGCTTCATCGACAAGGATCCCTACCTGACCGGCGCGATCGTGGTCACCGCGCTTTGCGGAACGGGCGCCTTCGTGGTCTACCTGCTGCGCCAGCGGGAGCCGCGCAGCGTGATCCGCTTCGCCGCGGCCTGGCTGTGCGTCGGCATAACCCTGAGCCTGATCGGACTCCAGTTCGATCTCGGCCATCTCGCCTTGGTCGGCACCGTGGTCTCGGGGGTCGGTTTTGGCGCTTCGGCGCTGGGGTCGTTGGGTGCCCTGGTCGACCTGCCTCATCCGGACGAGCGGGGCGAGCTCTTCGCCTTCGCCTATGTGGTGAGTTACGTCGCCTTCAGCGTCCCGGCGGTGATCGGCGGCTTCGCCTCGGACCGGATCGGCCTCCACGACACCGCCCTGGCCTACGGCGCGGTGACCCTGGTCGTCTCGATCATCGCCCTGTTCGTGGCCAGTAACAGGCACCCCCGGCAGGATTCGAACCTGCGACATCCTGCTTAGAAGGCAGGCGCTCTATCCAGCTGAGCTACGGGGGCGCGGAACTTTGAAGTTAGCCGTTCGGGGGCATGGCCGCCGATCCGGGGTCGCCCTAGTCCTCGGCCGCCGCGTCATCCTCGCGTTCGGCTTCTTCCTTGAGCGCTTCGATCCGGTCGGCGTAGAGCTTGTCCTTGTCGAGTTTGGCGCAGCGGTTCGGATCGATCTTGCCGTTGACCTTGTAGACGTAATCGGCCTGCGGCGTGATGTCGTCCTCGGAGACCACGAGCTTGAGCGCCGGGTCGCCGTCGATCCAGCCGCGCACGGGGTAGTAGTAGTCGGCGGTCGGCGAGTCTTGCGAGTACTCGCTGGTGATGATGTAGTCGAAGTCGCCGGCGTTGATCGTGTTGATGAACTCGCGGCAGTTGTCGATCAGGCGGTAGGTGCCGTTCGGGCCCTTCTGCCCGATGTACTGGACGTAATTGGAACGGTCGACCCCGTAGAAGCCGTACTGGCCGAAGAAGATCTCGCCGGAACCGGCCAGGGCGATCCGTTTGTCCTTCAGGTCGCGGGTGAACGCGAACGCGTCCTGCGGCCCGCCTTCCTGCAGGAAGAGCGTGGTCCGGGTGTAGTGCTTGTTGGCGTAGCCGACCTCTTCGCCCCGGCCCCAGATCGCGGCGATCAGGGCGATCGCGGTCACGCAGGCGACGATCACCACCCGCGGCACCTTGGTGTTGTCCTTCATCCAGCTGAGGCCGACCGGCGCCCAGACGATCGCCAGCGTGAGGAAGACCGCCCCGGGCAGGAAGCCCGGATACCACTTGGGAGAGGTCAGCACCGTGATCGCATAGACCGCGGCGAGGAAGATCAGCACCTTCTTGGCCCGGTCCTCCGGTTCCCGCAGTTGCCGGATCAGCGGCAGCATCACGGCCGCCAGCAGCAATCCCGGCAGCAGGTAGCGGGTGTTGGTGAAGAAGCCACGCGGCTGGAACTCCTGGCCGGCCGCGGTGAGCGGCGTGAACACGTAGACCACGGCGGTGATCAGGGCGGCGGCCGAGATCACCCGGACGATCTTGTTGCGTGACTTGACCACCAGCCAGATCGCCGCCGCAGCGAGCATGACCAGGATCAGCGGGAACAGCACCCCGAAGGCGTCGTCGAGGCGGGGGAAGAACCACCAGCGGTAGATGCCCGGGTCGGTCAGGTAGTGGGCGACCGAGAAACGGGGCCGCGGGTCGAGCGGCATCTGGTCGGGCTGTGGCAGCTTGAGCGGACCCCAGCCGACCGCCGGCACCGGGTTGCCCCCCGTGTAGACCATCGCCCGCACGTACCAGTAGCCGCCGACCAGGAACATCGAGATGCCGAGGCAGAGCGCGGTGGTGAGGCGGCGGCCCTTGCCGCTGACCAGGACCATGCCGAGGAAGATCACGCCGATCGGGGCCAGCATCGAAACCTTGATCGAGATCGCCAGGCCGGCCGCGATCCCGGCCATGATCAGCGGTCCCTTGTCGAGCAGCGGCGCGTTGGCATCCGGGGTTTCGGACACGGCGCCGGATTTCGGCGCCCGGCGCTGATGCCCGTTGATCAAGAAGGCGACGAAGGCGACCAGGAAGGCGAAGCAGACGATGTCGTTGCGGCCCTCGCCGGGCTGGGTCTCGATCATCACGCCGGCCGAGAGCAGGATCGCGCCGCCGACCAGGGTGGCCGGACCGACCCCGTAGGGGCGGCCCACGCACCAGCAGGCGAGCAGGGCGATCCCAAGCGGGAGCATGTTGAAGACCGGCGAGAGGAAGTCGCTGCTGAGCAGGCCCATCAGGGCGCCGTGCATCAGCTCCGAGCTCTGCGGATAGAACCAGACCGCGAGCCGCAGGGCGTCCGTGTAATGGAGCTGCGTGATCGAGCCTTCCTGGATGAACCGGGCCGCATCCGGCATGTGGTACCAGGTGGTGTCGCCCCCGAACATGCCCTGGTCGAGGCTGAGCTGGGTCGGGAAGGTCCACTCGGCGACGCACCAGGAGGCAACGGCGATCGCGACCAGGAAGGCCCAGGTAGGCACCGCCGGCGCCGCGATCTGCTCGACGTCACGCGGCGCGAACTTCCAGGCCAGTCCGGCACCGGCCAGCGGGATCACGATGCATGCGGCGGTGATCCAGGCTTCCTTCAGCAGTCCGACCGAACCGATCAGCTGCAGCGAGATGATCAGCAGCGCGAAGGCGATCGTCAGCTCGGAGAGGCGGGCCAGCGCCCCCGAGAACTCGGGCACGATCCAGCGCCGGATCCACCAGGAGCCGTACCAGACGGCACCGCAGATCGCGGCGATCTGAAGCACTCCGGCGATGTATGAAGCGAGGGACGGGGTCAAGGCCGTCCTGTGGACACGGTTGGCACCGCGGGAATCCTAATTTATGGCCGGTCGGGTTGGCTTCCGGCACACCCTGCCGGTCTGGATCAGGCGGGGCCGCCGGCCAGCGGCACCTGGCAGGCGACGCCGGTACCGGCCAGGCCGCAGTAGCCGTTGGGGACCTTGTCGAGGTACTGCTGATGCGGCCCTTCCGCGTAGTAGAACGGGCCGGCCGCTTCGATCTCCGTGGTGATCTCCCCCAGCCCGCGAGCGGAAAGCGCCTGCTGGTAGGTGGCGCGGGCCATCTCGGCGACCTCTTTCTGGTGCTCGTCGACGGCGAAGATCGCCGACCGGTACTGGGTGCCTACGTCGTTTCCCTGGCGCATGCCCTGGGTCGGGTCATGCTCGGAGAAGAAGACCTCGAGCAGTCGTTCGTAGCTGACCTGCTGCGGGTCGAAGGCGACCATCACGGACTCGGCGTGGCCGGTCCGGCCGCTGCAGACCTCTTCGTAGGTCGGGTAGGGCGTGAAGCCGTTCTGGTAGCCGACCGCGGTCGTGTAGACCCCGTCGAGGTTCCAGAAGAGGCGCTCCGCCCCCCAGAAGCAACCGAGCGCGAAGTAGGCGACCTCGATCCCCTCCGGGAACGGCCCCTGGATCGGGTTGCCCAGCACGGTGTGTCGCTCCGGGATCGGGAAGTCGTAGTCGTCGCGGCCGGGGAGCGAATCCTCCGGGGCCGGCATCGTCGTCTTATCGCGGCCGAAGAGCATGCACCGATGCTACTCCGGTGCTCAGGAACCCGGGGCGGGAACCTGGCTGGCCATGTGCATGTAGCCGGCGGCGCTGGGATGGATGCCGGTGTCACCGCTGATGATCCAGGGCGGTCCGACCGCCGGCCCCGAGCAGAACGAAAGCGGGTGGTTGACCAGCAGCTCGTCCTGGGTCAGGGTCGACTGGACGCTCGGCCCGTCGACCTTGTAGCCGAGGTAGGAACAGGAGAAGTTCGAGGGGTATTGCGGCGACATGTCGATGCCGATGTCAAAGCGCGGCGGCGATATCACGGTGATCCGGCTGGCCGAGACCTGCCCGGCCTCGTCGGCGATGATGCCGTTGAGGAGCTCGGTCATCATCTCGAGCTGGCTCGAGCTGTAGGCAAGGGCCGAAGACGGTATGGCGAGGTGGTACTGCATGAGCACGATCCGCGAGGTGGTGTTCTCGACCAAGCTGGTGTAGAGCTCGCTCAGGCGCTGGTCGAGATCGACCGAGGCGAAGGCGTCGAGCACGCACTGGCGGAAGTCGCCGAAGATGTGCGACTCGAGGGCGCAGCCCATGTTGTCGATCCCGAACAGCACGTCCGAGAGCAGCGGGTTGGCGCCGATGGTCATCAGGATGTAGTCCGGGTCCTGGCTCTCGATCGATTTCAGGGTCGAGTTGAACTGGCCGCCAGGCAGCCAGTCGGTCGGGGCCGAACCGGTCACCGCGTAGTTCTCGTACTCGGTGATCCCGTACTGGTTGGCCCACTGCGCCGCCCATGAGATGTTGCGTGAGAGCCCGAAGTCGGGCAGGTAGTTCGGCTTGGTCCCGACCGAGCTGTTGGTGTTGGTCGAGTTGGAGGAGCAGGCGTCGTTGAAAACGGTCGCGCCCGGACGGCACTTGAGCAGCTGGGCCAGGCCCATCTGCTTGCCGGTCGACCCGAAATAGCCGAAGCCGGCGGTGACCGAGTCGCCCAGCGCGACGACCGACACCGTCGAGGGAGCCTCCGCGCTCAGGCGGATCTGGACCCGCTGCCGGGCCATCAGGCGTCCCTTCCGGTAGCCGTCGATCACGATCTCGTCCGCCCCCGGTCGGCCCGAGGACCGGTAGACGAGCGCGCCACCCCGGTGGGACACGCGGCCCTTCTTCGGCTGCTCGCTGATCCGCCAGTTCAGCTTCCGGCCGCAGCTCGGCAGCGCGATCCGCCGGGCCTTGCCGGTCGCGGGCGGGACCACTACCCGGGGCAGCGTCTCGCAGAACCCGGCGGGCGCCCGCGGCACGCCCGCCTGCGCGGAGCTGAAGCCCGCCCCCTGGTCCTGGCCCAGGGCGACGGACGGCAGCTCGTAATCGACGTTCGAAGAGATGCTGCTGGCCATCGGGTGGCGCAGGACGGCCCGGGCCACGGCTGTCGGCACCGCGATCCCCTTGACGTAGGTGAACTTCTGGCGCTGGTCTCCCAGCCGGATCCTTCCGGCGTGGGACGAGAACCGCCACCTGATGGTCCAGCTCCGCTGGGGTGCGTCGATCGAGAGTCGCCCGCGAACCCCGAGCCCCGCGGACCTCAGGGGCAGCTCGAGCGGCAAGAGAACCTTCCAGTTGGAGCCGTAGCCGGCCAGGCGGATCAGGCCCGAACTGCGACCGGCTGCGTCGGCGCCGGTCGGAAGCAGCGCAACGGCGGCCAGTGCGACCAGGCCGGCGGCGACGATCTGCGCGATCCGTCGCCGCATCTTGCTCCCGTGCCCGGTGCCTGTTCCCCACATGACGACAACATTAACCGCCGATCCGGCCAGTTGGAGCGATTTCGGGAATAAACTGCTGGACGTGGGCGCGCGGATCATCGAGAACGGCGAGATCGGAATCACCTGGGTGATGGAAGACGAGGCGATGGCCCGGGCCTCGCACGCGCTGACCGACGGCGAGAGGGTCTGGCTGGTCGACCCGGTCGATGACGAGGCGGCGATCGAGCGGGCGCTCTCGCTGGGCAAGCCGGAGGTCGTCTTCCAGCTGCTCGATCGGCACAAGCGCGACTGCCAGCAGGTCGCCGACCGGCTCGGCGTCAAGCTGGTCGTGCTCCCGCTCGAGCTGCGGGGCACACCTTTCGAAGCGATCGAGGTGGTCGAGAACCCGATCTGGAAGGAGCGCGCCCTCTGGTGGAAGAAGACCAAGACCCTGGTCGTGGCCGAGGCGGTCGGGGCCAGCAAGATGTTCCGCCCCACCGAGGCCGGCGCCGGCGTCCACATCGGCCTGCGCGTCACCCCGCCCCGCAAGCAGCTCGGCACCTACAACCCTCGGCACCTGCTGATGGGCCACGGCGACCCGATCAACGGCGACCAGGCCACGGTCGCCCTGCAAGATGCCCTCGACAAGTCCCGCAAGGACCTCCCCAGCGCCCTCTTCCTGATGCCCCGCGCTTTCCGCTAGGCGCAGCCGGCGGAGCCCGGCGAGGTCAGAAGTTGGCTTGGCTCAGGCAGAGGTAGTTGCCGTCCGGCTCCTCGACGTACACGTAGCTCCAAGAGCCCTGGTCGGTGCTCACCGTGACCGGCTCGCCGTGGAATCTCACGCCCTCGCCGCCCAGCCGCTCGTATTCCCGCTCGAGATTGGTCACGCCGACCCCGAAGTCCATCGGGCCGGCATGCCCCCACTCGCCGTGCATCGGTGGCGACGGCGGGAAGTGCTGGACCGGCTCGAGTCCGCCGCCGCGGGGGTTGGTCATCAGGACCATGTGCTGGCGCGGGGGCTCCCGGTCGCCGTACCAGGGCGCCATCGGCTCGAAGTAGCCGTCTGAGTCGAAGAGCATGCCGGTGAAGCCGAGCCGCTCGTAGAAGGCCCGGGTCCGGTCCATGTCGGTGACCCCGAAGGCGACGTGGTTGACGCCATGCGGCCCGGGCTGGTTCTGCCAGCCCTCTTCCAGCGCGTACCACTCGATCAGCTCGATCTTGCCACCGGAGGGGTCGGCCACGTACGAGAGCCCGCAGGTGATGCCGTAGGGCGTCGTCTCGGTGTCGTTGGGCTCCATCAGGGAGGTGACGCCCTGCCCGACCAGTTTCTCGTAGAAGTCCGCCTGGCCCTGCGCGTAGAGGCAGATCTCACTGATGCCCGGCTCGCCCCAGCCGATCCCTTCGGGCAGCGGCGGGACTTCCCGGTCCAGCACCTCGACCAGCTTCAGGCCGGCCAGGCCGAGCGAGGAGGGGTTGGCGCTGCGGAGGTGCATGACCCTGGCCTCGGCGACATCCCGGCCGGCCACTCCTTCCATCCCGGGCAGCGGACCCGTGTAGTCGAAAGCGATTTCCGTGAAACCCAGCTCGGCGTAGAAACCGAGCGCTTGGTCGATGTCGGGGGCACCGACTCCGATGTGTTCGACTCCGAGTAGCACTGCTACCTCCTCATCTCGTCTCTGGTCACCTCGCCTGCCGGCGCCCGGATCGGGGCCGACAGACCACATGGTACACTCTGCGGACAAAGTAACGCTATGCGCACAACGAATTCGTTGCCGCGCATGACCGATCGGGGACGAATTGACTGCAACCGCATCGCGGCCAAACCCGGAGCCATCCGTGTTCTTGCCGCTCGACCAGGCAATCGGTGACCTGCTGAACGACGGGGACTCGGTCGCCTTCGAAGGGTTCACCCACCTCATACCCTTCGCCGCCGGCCAAGAGACGATCCGGCAGGGCAAACGGAACCTCGAACTGATCCGGATGACCCCGGACCTGATCTACGACCAGCTGATCGGGGCCGGATGCGCCCGGCGGCTCGTCTTCTCCTACGGCGGCAACCCCGGCGTCGGCTCGCTGCACCGCTTCCGCGACGCGATCGAGCACGACTGGCCCGCCCCGCTCGAGCTCGAGGAGCACAGCCACGCCGGCATGGTCAACCGTTACGTCGCCGGCGCCGCCGGCCTCCCCTTCGCCGTCCTCCGCGGGTACGCGGGGACCGACCTGCCGCAACACGTCGAGGTGGCCGAGATCGAGTGCCCCTTCACCGGCGAGCGGCTCTCCGCCGTGCCGGCCATCCGTCCCGACCTGACCGTGATCCACGCCCAGCAGGCCGACCGCCGGGGCAACGTCCAACTCTGGGGCATCCCCGGGGTCCAGAAAGAGGCCGTGCTCGCCGCCGACCGCTCGCTGGTCACGGTCGAGGAGCTGGTCGACGAGATCGAGCTCAAACCGGGCGGCGTCGTCATCCCGCACTGGGCCGTGACCGCGATCTCACATGTGCCGGGCGGCGCCCAGCCCTCCTACACCGACGGGTACACGACCCGCAACAACGACTTCTATCGGGAGTGGGACGAGATCAGCCGGGACCGGGACCGGTTCCTCCGATGGCTGGCCGCCGAAGGCCTGGCCGACAAAGCCGAGGTCGCCCGGTGAGCGCCTTCGACCCGGCCGAGCTGATGACGGTCGCCGCGGCGCGTGAGCTCCGCGACGGCCAGAGCGTGCTGGTCGGGGTCGGCCGGCCCAGCCACGCGGCGATCCTCGCCAAGCGGACCCATTCCCCTGGCCTGATCCTGGTCTACGAATCGGGGACGATCGACACCGACCCGGAGAACATCCCCCTCTCGATCGGCGACCCCGAGCTGGCCGCGACTTCGGTCTCGACCGTTTCCCTGCCGGACATCTTCAACTACTGGCTGCAGCCCGGGCGGATCGACGCCGGCTTCCTCGGCGCCGCCCAGATCGACCGCCACGGCAACCTCAACACGACCGTGATCGGCGGCTACGACCATCCCAAGGTGAGGCTGCCCGGGGCCGGCGGCGCCCCCGAGATCGCCCGCTCCTGCAGCGAGATCGTGGTCACCCTCCCCCACTCGAAGCGCACCTTCGTCGAAGGGCTCGACTTCACGACCTCGCTCTGCCGGGGCGAGGGCGGCAGCATGGCCGTGGTGACCGACCTCGCCGTGCTGCGGACCAGCGACCGCCACGACGAGCTCGAGCTGACCGAGACCTTCCCCGGGGTGTCGGTCGAGGACGTACTGGAGGCGACCAGCTGGGAGCTCAAGGTCGCACCGGAGGTCAGCACCGTCGCCGAGCCCTCCGACCGGGAGCTGGAGGTGCTCAGGTCCCTCGGGTCGAAGCCGAAGGCGGTGCGGTGATGATGAGCGAGCCGGTCTACCTCGTCGACTCGGTCCGCACCCCGATCGGCAAGTTCGGGGGCGGCCTCGCCTCGGTCCGACCTGACGACCTGGCCGCCGCCGCGATCCGCGAGCTGATGGCCCGCAACCCCTCCCTCGACGGAGAGTGGGTCGACGGCATCTGCCTCGGGGACGCGAACCAAGCCGGTGAGGACAACCGCAACGTCGCCCGGATGGCCGCCCTGCTGGCCGGCCTGCCGGTGACCGTGCCGGGCTCGACCGTCAACCGCCTCTGCGGCTCCGGCCTCGACGCCGTCTTCTCGATCAGCCGCGAGATCGAGACCGGCGACGGCTCGATCGGGATCGCCGGTGGGGTCGAGTCGATGAGCCGGGCGCCGTGGGTCGTACCGAAGCCGGCCCGTGGCTTCCCTCACAGCGACGAGACGATGCATTCGACCACCCTCGGCTGGCGGATGGTCAACCCGGAAATGCCTTCCGAATGGACGGTCAGCCTCGGCGAGTGCGCCGAGATCCTGGCCGAGCGGTACTCGATCAGCCGCGAGGCCCAGGACGAGTTCGCGCTGAGGAGCCAGCAGGCCGCGGACCGCGCCTGGAGCGAGGGGCTCTTCGACGACGAGGTGTTCCAGGTGCCCGGCACCGAGCTCGACCGTGATCAGGGGATCCGTCCCGAGACCACGCCCGAGGGTCTGGCCCGGCTGAAACCCGTTTTCCGGGCCGGCGGCACGGTCACGGCCGGCAACTCCTCCCAGCTCAGCGACGGAGCCTCGGTCGTGCTGATGGCCGACCAGGACGGCCTGGACCGCCTGGGCGCCAAACCGCGAGCCCGGATCGCCTCGCGGGCGACCAGCGCGATCGAACCCCACCTCTTCGGCCTCGGCCCGGTCGCCGCCTCGGAGAAGGCCCTGGCGCGCGCCGGGATCGGCTGGGACGACCTGGCCGTGGTCGAACTCAACGAGGCCTATGCGGCCCAGTCGCTGGCTTGCCTGGCCGAGTGGACCGAGCTCGATCCGGAGCTGGTCAACCCCAACGGCGGCGCGATCGCGATCGGCCACCCCCTCGGCTGCTCCGGCAGTCGCCTGCTGGGCACCCTGGTCGCCGAGCTCGAGCGCCGGGGCGGCGGTTGGGGGCTGGCCACGATGTGCATCGGGGTGGGCCAGGGCATAGCCGCGGTGGTCGAGGTCCCCTCCGGCCCGGTCCCCGAGCCGTGAGCGAACCAGAGCCGCGACCGCCCCTGAAGCCGCTCCATTCGGTGCAGCCGGCGCAGTGGTCGACGACCTTCCGCCGAGCGACCGATAAGAATGCGCCCATGAGTCCGGCAGACGGACAGTTCGTGGACCCCACCTCACGCGACCGGGGGCCGGTGATCAGCGGCGAACCAGTCGAGCGTTCCAAGGACTTCGTCAAGTCACTGGAGCGAGGACTGGCCGTGATCCGCGCGATGGGGTCGAGCAACGACCCGATGACCCTGAGCGAGGTCGCGGCGCGGGCCGGCATTCCCCGGGCCGCCGCCCGGCGGTTCCTGATCACGCTCAGCGAGCTCTCCTACGTGGAGAGCGACGGCCGGCTGTTCCGACTCACCCCGCGGGTTATGGAACTCGGCTACGGCTACCTTTCCGGCCTCTCGCTGCCGGACATCGCCATCCCCCACGCCGAGTGGCTGGTCAACGAGACCAAGCAGCCCTCCGAGGGCGCGATCCTCGACGGCGACGAGATCGTCTACGTCTTCCGCGTGCCCGGCCCCTACATCATGTCCTCGAACGTCAACGTCGGCGCCCGGATGCCGGCCCACGCCACGGCGCTCGGCAAGATGCTCCTGGCCGGCCTCTCGGACGACCGCTTGGACGAGCTCCTGAAGAAGATCAAGTTCGAGTCCTACACCGAACGCACGGTGACCGATCCGGCTCGCTTGAAAGAAGACATCGAGCGGATCCGCGAGCTCGGCTACTCGCTGGTCGACCAGGAGTTGGAGCCCGGGCTCTGCGCGATCGCGGTCCCGATCAAGACCCGCAAGGAAGACGAGCCGGTGGCGATCAACGTCTCCTCCAGCATCGTCCACCACACGCCCGAGTCGATGGTCGAGGAGATCCTGCCGCCCCTGCGGACCGCAGCCGACCAGATCGCCGCCGACCTGGCCAGCACCGGCGCCTAGGATCAAGAACTAGGCGCGCTCGATCAGGGCGGGGAAGCCGAGCATCGCTTCCATCGCCCGCGCCGGCTCCAGCGCGGGCAGCGCGAACTGCAGCATCAGGTCGGTCACCCCGGCCTCATGGCATTCGCGGATGCCGCGGCGGCAGTGCTCCTCGTCGCCGACGATCACGTAACGGTCCAGCAGCTCCCAATCCTCGAGCGCGTCCCGCAGCTCGGGCGGGCTGCCGTAGGCGACGTAACGGTCGAACATGGCGGCGATCGCCGGCCAGGCTTTCTCCCTCGCCTCCGCTGTGGTGTCGGCCAGGTAGGCGAGCCGAGGCAGGACCATGCCCGGGTCCTCCTCCTGCCCGGCCTCTCGCCTTATCTCCTTCAGCCGGGCCAGGCTCTCCCGCGCCTCATCGATCGTGTGGGTGGCGCCGGGGAAACAGGGCGAGTCGAAGCGGGCGGCGCGGCGGAGCGCCGGCCCCGAGACGCCGCCCAGCCAGAGTCGCGGGCCGGCCTGCTGGAAGGGCCGGGGAGTCACGGTGATCTCGGGCAGTTGGAAGAACTCGCCTTCGTAGGAGAACGGCTCTCCCCGCCAGGCCAGGGTCAGGATCTCCAGCGCCTCCTCGAACCTGGCACCGCGACGGGCGAAGGGCACCCCCATCGCCTCGAACTCACGCACGCGGTACCCGGCGGCCAGGCCGAGAGTCAATCGACCCCGGCTCAACAGGTCCACCACTGCCGTCTCCTCGGCGATCCGCACCGGCTCGTGAAGCGGCAGGATCAGCATGCCGCTCGAGAGGCCGATCGTCTCGGTCGCGTTGGCGAGGGCGCCCAGGACGGGCAGCAGGGCCGGGCAGTAGCCGTCGTCGGTGACGTGGTGCTCGGTCAGGTTGACCCAGTCGTAGCCGGCCTGCTCCGAGCGCACGACCTGCTCGATCTCGCTCTCGTAGACGTCGACCGGATGAATCGGCGATCCGGGGAGCCGCTGGAAGCTGTGGACGGTGCCCAGCCTCATCTCGTCCTCCTCATCCCAAGCCTTCCACCGTCATGCCGAGCTGGTCGAGGCAGTCCCGGCCGAGCGTGCAGCAGGCGGTGTGCAGGAGGTTGCTGAGCTGGCAGACCCGGACCTCGGCCATCATCCCCAGGAACACGGCGGCGTCCTTGCGAGAGAGGCCGGACTCGGCCTCGACCCAGAGCAGCATCTCGCGGAATGCCTGGCGGCCGGCATCCGCGAACAGGGGGTTCGAGACGACGGTCGCGATCTCCTCGCCGGTCACGATCCGTGGCCAGGACATCGCGGCGGGGCGTTCGAGCACGGTCGCCTCGGCGGTGATGTTCATCGCGCATTCGGAGGCGTGGACGATCTCGCCGTCGCCCATCCTCGCCTTGCAGTCCCCGAAGAAGAGCAGGGCACCCTCGGCCTCGACCGGAAGCAGGACGGTGGAGCCGGCCGTGACCAGGTTGCAGTCCTGGTTGCCGCCGAAGGTCCCGGAGTTGATGCTCCGCACCGATTCCTGGCGCGGCGCCGCGGCGATGCAGCCGATCACCGGGCGAACCGGCACTTCGAGCCCTTCGCCCAGGGCGATGCGGCCGTCCTCGATCGCCAGCTCACGGGACTCGTCGTTGTCCAGCCACCAGTCGTCCGGGGAGAGCGCGGTCATCGGCCCGATCACCATCGTGGCCGGCGAGACGATCTCCAACTCGTGGATCCGCACCGCCACCGCATCGCCGGGCCGGGCTCCACGGACCTGGACCGGCCCGGTCACCGCGTTGAGGTTCTCCTCGACCCACTCGTGACTCTGACGCGACTTCCAGCCTTCACCTCGGAAGTGACCGCCGTAACAGTCCATGGTCTCGACCGCGAACCGCTCGCCCGGAGCGACGCTGCCGATCCGTTCGTGAAGGCGACTGTAGGTGTTGACCGCCGCCGAGGAAGGGAAGCGCTGGAGACTAGAGTTCGACAATGGCTTCGACCAGCCTGTCGACGTCGTCCTCGTCGTTGTAGTGGACGAAGCTCGCCCGGATCATACCGCCGCTGCTCTCCAGGCCGTAGGCTCGCATCGTCTCCAGGCCATAGTGATCCCCGTCGTTGACGTAGATCCCGGCGCCCGCCATCCGGGTCGCCACCTCACGCTGGGTGAGTTTCTCGTGGGTGAAGGCGATCGTCGCGGTCCGCTCGGCGATCCGCTCCGGATCGGAGATCCCGTAGATGACGATGTCCTCGACGTCTTGCAGCTGGTTCAGCGCCCGCTGCCCCAGCAGCTGCTCGTGTTCTCGGATCCGGTCGAACGCCTCGCCCAGCTGCTCGCGCCGGCTGGTGCCGCCGACCCCGGGGAGCGAGGCGAAATACTCGGCGCTGGCCACGAAGCCGGCCAATGCCTCGTGGTTCTGGGTGCCGGTCTCGAACCGGTGGCCGACCGGGGTCTCGTCGGCGGGCCGGACGCGTTCGGCCGGGAGGCTCCCGGCCAGGTCGGACCTGATCGCGGCCACGCCCATGTGGGGGCCGCAGTACTTGTACGGCGAGGTCAGCACCACGTCCAGGCCGATCGCCTCGCGATCGACCAGCCGGTGGCAGGCGTAGTGCACGCCGTCGGCCCAGGTGATCGCCCCGACTTGCCTGGCGAGTTCCACCATCGGGCCCGGGTCGACGATGGTGCCGGTGGTGTTGGAGGCCAGGGGAAAGCTGATCACCCGGGTTTTCGGACCCACCATGCCCTGTGCGGCATCGAGGTCGAGTGTCCCATCCTCGAGCCTGAGCGGCGCGAACCTGACTTCGAGGCCGAAATCTCGTGCGGCCGCCAGCCAGGGAGAGATGTTCGCGTCGTGGTCGAGGCAGGTGACCAGAATTTCCTCACCGGGGCTCATCGTCCGCGCGAAGGCCCGGGTGAGGAGGAAGTTGAGGGTGGTGGTGTTCGCGCCGAGGACGATCTCTTCGCTGCGGCTGCCGAGGAAGTCGGCGCCGACCTCGCGGGCCGTCTCGATCAGCTCGTCGGTCTCGACGGAAGTCGGGAAGGCGCCGTCGATGTTGGCGTTCGAGTCCTCGAGGTAGCCCTTGACCGCCCCGACGACCATGTCCGGCGTCTGGGTTCCCCCCGCTCCGTCGAGGAAGGCGATCGGGCCGGCCTCGTATCGCGCGTTCCGGTAGGCGGCGAAATGCGCCCTGATCCCGGCGATGTCGTTCGCGTCCCACGGGCCGGACGAGCGGCCGGCCATCGGTTGTTGCTCCGCTGCCATCGGCCGCTCAGGCCCGCTCGTCGGCGACCATGATCACGTCCGACCGGTGCCAGGAGACGATCGCCGGCTTGCCCGGTTCGAGCCCGTCCTCCTGGAACCTCGCGTACTCGCGCTGGCCCAGGTCGATGCGCAGGTCGGTCTCCTCCGAGACCGTGGCATGCACTTGGTGGTTGGAGCCGTTGAAGACCACGTGGCTGATCGTCGCCGTCACCTCGTCGGTCCCGGCCTCGCCCTCCCCGGCCCGATCGGCCGGCCGGATGTCGAGCATCTTCGGGACCAGCACCGCGGCGAAGGTCGAGCTGCCGTTACTGGCGCGAGAGGCCGCACCGGTGACCGCGATGTCCGGGCCGCGGACCTCGATCATGTCGCCCCGACGGGCGTTCTCGCCGCTGATCACCGTGCCGGCGTTGATGAACTCGGCCACGTACCGGCTGGCCGGCGCCCGGAACAGCTCCTCGGGCGTGTCCACCTGGACGATGCGGCCGTCCTCCATCACGGCAACCCGGTCGGCGATCGCGCAGGCCTCCTCCTGGTCGTGGGTGACGTGCACGAAGGTCGTGCCCGAACGCTCCTTGAGCCGGACCAGCTCCTCCTGCATCTGCCGACGCAGCTTCAGGTCCAGCGCGCCGAGCGGCTCGTCGAGCAGCAGCAGGGCCGGCTCCTTGGCCATCGCCCGGGCCAGGGCGGCACGCTGAGCCTGCCCGCCCGAGAGCTCGGAGACCTTGCGCTTGTTGTACCCCTCCAGGCCGACCAGGCTGAGGACCCGGTCCACGCGCCCCTGGCGCTCCTTCTTCGAGATGCCGTCCATCTTGAGCCCGAAGCCCACGTTCGATTCCACGTTCATGTGCGGGAACAGGGCGTAGCCCTGGAACACGGTGTTGGTCGGCCGTTTGTACGGCTTGAGGCCGGTCACGTCACGGCCCTCGATCTCGACCCGGCCCTGGTCCGCCTCGACGAAGCCGCCCATGATCCCGAGGGTGGTCGTCTTGCCGCAGCCGCTCGGCCCCAGCAAGGCGAGCAGCTCTCCCCTTTCGGCCTGGATCGAGACGCCTTCTTCGTCGGGCCCCAGCGCGTACTGCTCCTGTCCGGGGTACTTCTTCCGCAGTCCTTGGCAATTCAACGTGGTCGTCATATCCTCTGCTCTTTTCTTCCCCAAGTTCGGTCCCGGCCGAATGCGACCAGCGCACCCAGCAGGATGATCGTGAATGAAGCGACGATGATCACCGCCGCCAAGGCCATCAGCTCAGGCGAGATCTGGAACCTGATCGCGCTGTATATGTAGAGGGGCAGGGTGACCTGCGACCCGGTGACCAGGAAGGTCATGATGAACTCGTCCATCGACAGCGCGAAGCAGACCATCGCCGCTGCGATGATGCCCGGCAGCGCCTGCGGCAAGGTGATGTATGCGAAGGCGCGGATCGGCTTCGCCCCGAGGTCCATCGCCGCCTTCTCCTGGGCCAGGTCGAAACCCTCCAGCCGGACCAGGATCAGCAGCGTCGCGACCGGCAGGGTGAAGATCACGTGCGCCAGGACGATCGACCAGAGGCCCCGCTCGACGCCGATCGCGTTCATCCCGATCACCACCCCAAGCCCGAGGATGACCGGCGGCAGCAGCAGCGGCATCGAGAGCAGGAACAGGTTCACGTTGCGGTACTTGCCCTTGGTCCGCGCCATCTGCACCGCGGCCAAGGTTCCGAGGACGACGCTGGTCAAGACCGCGATGAGTGCGATCTGCAGGCTCAGCATCAGGGCCTGGATCAGGTTCGGATCGTCGAAGACGGCGCTGACCCAGTGCAGGGTTATGCCCTTGATCGGGAAGCCGACGATGTCGGACGCGTTCAGCCCGAACAGGATCAGCAGCACGACCGGGATGTACAAGAAGAGGATGAAGGCGATCGCGTAGCCCAGCAGGAACGGGGAGCGCTCCCGGCTGTACTGCCGCGTGTACTCGCCGACCGACTGGACCCCGCCGCCGGAAGCCACCCTCAGCACGATCAGCAACACGGCGAAGCTGGCCAGGAGGATGAAGCCGAGCGCGGCACCGAAGCCCCACTGCAGCGAGCCGCCGAACTGGTTGACGATCAGGTTCGAGAAGAAGATCCCGTTCGTCCCGCCGATCAGGGTCGGCGTCACGTAGTCGCCGGCCATCACGATGAAGCACATGATGAAGCCCGCGATCAGGCCCGATTTGCAGAAGGGGATGATCACGGCCGTCAGGCTGCGCCAGGGCCGCGCCCCGAGGTCGCTGGCCGCCCGGAGCAGCCGCACGTCCAGGCGCTCCAGCGAGATGTAGGTCGTCAAGAAGGCCATCGGGAACAGCAGGTAGACGAAGGTGATCAGGATCGCCGGACGGTCGTAGGCGAAGAACTCGACCGGTGACGAGGCCAGATGCAGACGCATCAGCGCCTGGTTGATCACGCCGTTGTCGCCGAACAGGTTCTGCCAGGCGAAGACCCGGACCAGGTAGCTGGTCCAGAACGGCACGATCGCGGCGATCAGCCAGACCGGCCGCATCGACGGCCTCGCCCGTACCGCCACGAAGTAGGCGAACGGGAAGGTCAGGAGGACCGTGACCAACGCGGAGAGACCGACGAACTTGAAGGTGTCGAAGAGCGTCCGGAGGTAGGTACCTCCGGACGCAAATGCCTTCGTGTAGTTGGAGAATGTCCATTGATGGACGATCTCGCCGTTGTGGGTCGGCCAGAACGAGTAGACCGCCATCACCAGGAGCGGCAGGATGAAGCCGACGATCACGACCAGGATCGCCGGCACCGTCATGGCGCGATTTGCCAGTGGATCTTTGCTACCCATCTTCTAGATCAATCCCGTGGCCCTGCCGACCGAGTATCTCTTACCTCCTGGACTCGCATGCGATCTGGTGGTAGACGTCTCCGTCACTGACCCGTGATCTTGTCCCAAGCCGCGTTCCAGGCCTGGTTGTCATCCGGCAGGCCGAGCAGCGCGATCTGCTTCACGGTGTCGGGCTTGTCGGCGCCGATCGCCTTGGCCAGCTTGGCGGAATCGCCGCCGCGATCGATCGCCCGCTTGACCGCATCCTGGTTTGCCTGGGCGAAGCCGTACTGATCCCACATGTAGGTCAGCAGCTTCTGGTCGCTGGCGAACCAGTCGATGTACTTGAGCGCGTTCTCCCGGTTCTTGGCGCCCTTGACCAGCATCGGACCGTCGATCCAGCCTGCGGTCCCCTGCTCGGGGATCACGTTCTTCGCCGTCTCGGAGCCGGCCTGCTGGTTGATCAGGAGGGCCGAGCTCATGTCCGGGCTGTAGCCGATCCACCCTTCCTCGGTCCGGATCTGGTTGCGGAACTGGGGCACCGCGTACGGGTTGACCTGGAAGGGCTTCAGCTCGATCAGCCGGTTGGTCGCGTTCTCCAGCTCGGCGCCCTTCATCTGGAGGATCTTGGTCAGCGGGACGCCCTGCTCGATGCCGGCCATGGAGAGGATTTCCACCGCGCCGCCCGAGAGGATGACCTTGTTGTCCGGGATCGACGGATCCCAGAGCTGCGACCACGAGTACGGCGGGGTCGGCTGGTAGTCGACATTGGTGTTCCAGATCATGCCCAGCGGCGCCCACATGTTCGGGTAGAGGAGCACCTTGTCCTTGTCCATGACATAGGGGAACTCGGTGTTCTCCTTGAAGACCGGGTAGAGCTGCTTGGACGAAGGGATGTCCTTCAGGTCTATGGTCTCGATCAGGTTGTTCTTGTAGTAGGTGGGCGTCCACCCCGCGTTGGCGAAGACGATGTCGAAGGAGCCCGCGCCGCCGGCCTTGAGCTTGGTGAACATGGTCTGGTCGGCGTCCGCGACGACCGTGTTCAGCTTGATGTCGGGATGAGCCTCTGCCCAGAGCTTGTTTTCCTCGGAATCGACGTAGCTGGCCCAGCTCAGGACGTTCACCTCGCCGCCGGACGAGGAACCAGCGCCACAGGCGGCCAGGAAGGCGCTGCTGCCGCCGATCGCCAGCGCCACGCCGGCCGACTTGCCGATGAACTGCCGGCGCGTGGTGCGGCCGAACAGGCTCTTGTCCTTGTCTTCAGATGGACTCTCGATGATGCCTCCGGAGTCGCTCTTGGTCTTGCTTTCGCTCATTTTCCACCCTCCGTTTGTTCTTCACTGCCATGTTTGACGAGACGTGCTGCTGGGTTACTGCGTTGCGGTTCAGCTGCCGGACCTGGTCGGGCCAGCCATGGAAATCCGGGATCGAGGCCGCCGTCGGCGGCCGTCCTCCCAGCCGGGATCGTCGAAGTGCGCAGGGGGCCGTGCCCGTCCTCGGGTGACCGTACGGCCCTTTCGGGACCGATCGATCCGGACACTTTCCTCGCGGTGGCGGTGGACGCCAACTCAACTCCTCCGACTTCGATAGCAACCATGGCTAGAACACAAAATGTTCGTTACCCGAACAAAGTCTCGTATTGCGTACATTCTCTCATATCTCGGACTACCCGTGTTGCATTTCCGGGCCGAGCACATCCGGCCCTGGCAGCAGCGAGAGCGAGCCCCCGTCGACCGGCACCGAGGCACCGGTCATGAAGGACGAATCGTCAGATAGAAGGAAGGCCACCGAGGCCGCGATCTCCGCCGGATCGGCGCAGCGCTTCATCGCCTGGAGCCCGTCCATCAGCTCTCGCTGCAGCTCGGGATCGGGGGCATCCTCGACCTCCCGCTCGACCAGCGGGGTCAGCGTCGCGCCCGGCAGGATCGCGTTGGCGCGGATCCCCTGGGTCGCGTAGTCGACGCTGATCGCCCGGACGATCGCACCGACCGCCGCCTTGGAGATCGCGTAGATGCCGATCTTTGGGTAGGAGGCGACGTCATGGATCGAGCTGGTGCAGCAGATCGCCCCGCCGCCCAGTTCGAGCATGTGCCGGATCGCGTGCTTGCAGGTGAGGAAGACGCCCTTGGTGTTGACCGCGATCGTCCGGTCGAACCACTCGTCCGAGGTGTCGGCCAAGAGCAGCGGCGGCGTCTCGATGCCCGCGTTGGCGTGGACGCCGTCCAGCCGCCCGTGCCGGGCGACGATGCCGTCCATCAACTCGGCGACCGAGCCCCCGTCCGATACGTCGCAGTGTGCGAACTCGATCCGGGGCACCGAGTCGGCCAGGGCCGGGCCCAGATCCGTGTCGATATCCGCCACGACCACGGTCGCCCCCTCGGCAGCGAGCCGCCTCGCGGTCGCCTCGCCGATCCCGCTCGCCCCGCCGGTGACCACCGTCACCCTGCCCTCGAACCTGCCCTGCCCTGGAACCTCAGCCATGGTCAACCTCTCTTCTCGCGGCTTCCGCCTTCATCAGTTGCTCGTCCCGCCAGAGGACTCGTGATCCCCACTCGTCCAGCGGCAGAATCTCCCGCCGGCCCGCCTCCGCCCGGGCCACCAGCTCCGGCGTCCAGGGGTCGTCTTGCCCCCGCTCCGCCCCCATCCGCTCGTAGGCGGCGCCCATCTTCTCGGCGTGGGAGGCGATGCCGCCTCTCGTGTTCAGGTCGGCAGTCTCGAAGGGCCCGGTCAGAGCCCAGCGCCGGCCCAGGCCGCCGCGGACCGCGAGGTCGATCTCGTCGACCGAGGCCACCCCGTCGCGGAGCAGGCAGTACGCCTCGCGCAGGATCGCGCCCTGCAGGCGGTTGACCACGAAGCCCTCGGCCTCGGAGCGGACCAGGATCGGGCTCATGCCGACCGCGGCGAACATCTCCCGCGCCGACTCGACCGCCGTCTCAGCCGTGAAGCCGGCCGGGACCAGTTCCACCACCGGCAGCAGGTAGGGCGGGTTGGTCGGGTGGGCGACCAGGCAGCGTTCGGCACCGGCCAGCCCGTCGAAGAGGCTGGTCGGCGAGAGGGCCGACGTCGAGCTGGTCAGCAGGGCGTCGCCCGGAGCCGACTCCAGCACCGCCCGGTAGACCTCCCGCTTGAGTTCGAGCCGCTCGGGGGCGCACTCGATCACCAGCTCCGCCTCGCCCACCGCCCAGGCTTGTTCGGCACCGGCCTCGACCCGCTCCGCGACCACGTCCACGGGCTCGCCGAGCAAGCCGTGCGCATCGAGGCGGCCGAGGCGCTCCTGGATCTCCGCCTCGACCGCCTCGACGCGCACCGGGTCGGGGTCGACGACCCGCACCGACCAGCCCGCCCGGGCGAAGGTGACCGCCCAGGCGACGCCGATCGACCCGGCGCCGACGATCCCGACCCGTCTGCTCAAGGGCTGGTCCGCCCCTTCGGTCGGTCGCCGTGCTTGCGCTTGTAGGCCCGCCAGGTGGTCGCCCACTGGTCGGGCTCGTCGAGCCTCGATCCATCGACCGGACCGATCGCCTGGTTGTGCGGTGCCGTCTTGACGATCTCGGGGTCCTCGTAGGCCTCGCGACAGACCTGGGCGAGGACGTCGATCCAGTAGTCGAGATCCTCGATCGGCCAGGTCTCGCCCGCCTCCGGGGTGATCGGCTCGGGCACCAGCCAGGGCTCGTGGCTCAGCCATGGTGCGTCGACCCCGAAATCGACCATCCGGTTCTGGACGTCGAAGACGGTCACGCCGGTGTCCTCCTGGAGCTTGCCGAGGCTGTACCTCGTCATCTCGAGCCGGCGGCTCTTGATGTCCGGGTGGCTGATGCTCAGGCCCGGGATCTCGAGCAGGCGCTTCTCCATGTAGTTGTTGGCCAGGACCGACATGTCGGAGGCGAAGCGGATGCCCTCGGCGCCCATCGATCGCACCCAGGAGTAGGCCTTGACGATCTGGGGGACATTGCCCCAGTACTCGCGAACGCGCCCCACGCTCTTCGGCGCCTCGTCGACGTCCTCGAGCGAGTAGGAACCACCCTGCTCGCGGACCAGGGGCCGCGGCATGTAGGGCTCGAGCTCGGACGAGCATCCGTATGCGCCGACCGCCGGCCCACCGCCGCCGAACGGCGCAGCAAAGGTCTTGTGGAGCATGAACATGCAGGCGTCGAAGCCGAGTTCACGGGCTCGCAGCTTGCTCATCGCGCCGTTGAAGTTGGCGTGGTCGTAGAAGCAGAGCCCGCCGGCCTCGTGGACCAGGTCCACCCACTGCTTGATCTCGGGGTTGTAGATCCCCATGTCGTCCGGGTTGCCGATCATCATGCCCGCGGTCCGCTCCGAGACGGCCGCCTCGAGCGCCTCCAAGGGCGGGTAGCCGTCCTCGCCCAGCATCAGGGTGACCACCTTGAAGCCGGCCGCCGCGGCGGTCGCGGCGTTGCAGGGATGGGTCTGGATCGTGGTGATGATCTCGTTGCGCTGCTCGAGCTCGCCGCGGTCCGCGTGGTAGGCCCGGGTCGTGACCGCGTTGACGTAGGCGGCATCGGCCCCGCCGCCGGCCTGGAACACGAACTGGTCCATGCCGGAGAGCTCGCAGAGGATCTCGCTCATGCCATGAAGCACCGCGAGCACGCCCTGGATGGTCTCGGGATCCTGCCCGGGATGGAGCTCCGCGATGTGATCGGCGGAGATCCGCTCACCCAGCAGCGGCGAGTACTTGATCGTGCAGGTGCCGAACAGGTTCACCCCCATCATGCCCAGGGTCTCCTGGGCCAGATGTATGTAGTGGCGCTGGACCTCGGCCTCCGACAGCTCCGGCAGGCCGGCCCGTTCCCCGCGCTTCATCGAATCGGGTACGAAGCCGGCCGTGTCGGCGTCACCGGCCGCCGGCGGGATGAACCCGCGGCGCCCCGGGCTGCCCATCTCCATCACCACCGGCTCGTCCCAAACCGGCGCGTGATACCTGCGCAGGCCGCTCACCGGACCGCCTCCGTCAGGGCTTCGCCGAGCAAGGCGATGTCCTCGTCCTGGTGGACCTCGGTCACGCAGATCAAGGCGCTCTGGCCCAGCTCGGGGAAACGGCCCGAGAGGTCGAGGCCGCCGAAGATGCCCTGCTCGCGGAGCGAGGCGTTGATCTCGGCCACCGTCTTGCCGGTGCCGTTGAAGTCGGCCACGAATTCCTTGAAGAAGGCGTCGCCGAAGCGGACCTCGACGCCCGGGATGCGGGCGACGGTCTCGGCGGCCTGATGACTGCGACCGAGGATCGTCCGCCCGATCTCCTCGAAGCCGCGTGGGCCGAGCAGGGCCATGTAGACCGAAGCGGCTATCGCCCAGAGGTAGGTCGAGTTGCCGGTCCAGTCGTTGCCCAGCTCGCGTGAGCCGTAGGAGGTCTGTTCGAAGAGGGTCATCGAAAAGCCGATGTCCCCTTCGGCCGTGTGTGCCGCGGAGAGGCAGAGGGTCGGGTACTGGCGGGCGTAGCGCTCCTCGTCCCGGGAGGCGATGAAGCCGCTGGCGCCACCGCCGCAGTTCATGTGCACCCCGAGCGACTGGATCGTGCCGACCACGATGTCCGCGCCCCAGGCCGACGGCGAGGCGGTGACGCCGAGCGCGATCGGGTCGACGCCGACGATCACCTCCGCCCCCGCTTCCTTGGCCAGGCGGGCGGCCTCCGGCCCGCTTGCCTCGAAGGTGCCGAGGAAAGACGGGTTCTCGAGGTAGATGGCGGCGGTCCGGTCGGAGAGCTTGGACCGGAAGTCCTCCAGGTCGAGGCAGCCGGTCTCCCAGTCGGTCGCGACTTCGACCAGCTCGATGTGGTGCTCGAGCTCGGGCAACCCGGCGTAGGTCTCGATCACCGCGCGGCGTTCCGGGTCGAGCGACGCGGCGACCAGCACCTCCGAGCGCCCGTTGATCCGCTGGGCCATCAGCATCGCGTGGCCGGCAGCGCAACCCCATGAGTAGACCGGCAGCCCGACGAAGTCGAGTTCGAGCAGTTCGCCGAGCTGGGAGCAGAACTCGAAGAGCGACTGGGTCCGCCCGAGATCCGAAGAGGGGGTGCCCCAGATGTTGTTGAGGAACTCGGCCCGGCCGACGATCTCGTCGACCACCGCCGGCACGTAGTGGGGCCAGCAGCCACCGCCGAGGAAGCTTGCCTTCGGTTTCACGTCGCGGCTCAGCAGGTCGTCCATGTGGCGCGAGAGATCGGCTTCGGAGACCAGCGCCGGCGGCAGCTCCAGGCCACCCGCAAGTCGGTGCTCAGCCGGGATCTGCTCGAAGAGCTCCTCGACATCCGATGCCCCGACCACGTCCAGCATGTGCTCGACCGTGGCCTGGTTCGAGTTGGCCATCAGGTGATGGGGCTCGATCTTGCTCACGTCCATTCCCTCTCCTCCACTAGGCCGCCACCTCGTAGATGAGCGACTCTTTTCTGCCGATTCGCACCGGGCGATACCCGGTGAAGCGCCTGTCGATGTCCGTATCTCCGGTGTCGACCGTCAAGGGCGAGGATCCGAGCTCGATCAATTTCTGCAGGTCGGCGACCACGATCAGGTCGCCGGGGTCGACCCGCTCCAGGGTCTTGGGCCCGATCTGCTGGTTGCCTCGCCCCAGCAGCGACCCTTGGCCGCCGATCACACCCATGACCAGGTGGACGCGACCGGCCTCGGCGGTCAGCTCGTCCAGCTCGGCCTCGGTCACGTCGCCGGCGATCAACTCCCGGTCGCGGACCACGTCGATCGCCAGCGGGTCGGACTGGAAGCCGAGATGGCGACGGACCCAGCCCATGGTCGAACCGGGGCCGATCACGTATGTATCGCCCGGGACCATCTCCTCTACCACCTCGAGGCAGGCGCCCCGCATGGCCGCGGCGTCACGCCCGCTCGATCGCGACTTCGCGGCCAGCAGGCGGGAGCGCGCCTCCGGCACGGAGACCGTGCCGTAGAGGGTGGTCGTGGCCTTGGGATCGTCGGCGTCGCGATCGACCACTTCCGCCTCGTCCAACCGTACGGACCCGGGATCGTGGCCCAGGTACTCGGCGACCACGTCCGCCGCCGCGGCCGGGCTCCTCGCGAAACAGCCCGAATGCATCTTGACGCCGGTCGGGATGCCCACCACCGGGATCCGGCGGCCGATCGACTCGCGAATCACCCTGGCGGTGCCGTCGCCGCCGGCGAACATGATCAGTTCGACGCCGGAGTCGGCCATCGCCAGGGCCGCATCGCGGGTGTCGTCGGGTGAGGTGTGGCAGCCGAACCGCCCGGTCACCTCGGTCTCGAAGCCGTGCTCGCGGGCCACCTTCTCGCCCATCGCCCCGCCCGCCACGGTCAGGGTGAAGCCCTGGCCCCGCAGGCGGTCGAGCGCAACCCCGGCTCTCTCGGCCGCCATCTCGGTCGCGCCGAGCTCCCTGGCCCGCCGCTGAAGCTCGTCCCCGTCGGTGCCGCGCAGCCCGACCTTGCCTCCCATCCCGGCGATCGGGTTGACGATCAACCCGATCCGGCGGCGGAGGGAGGTCGGGCCGGCCATCGCCTCAGGCCCTGCCCAGTTCCTTCGCGACCTGGTCGGCCGAATCGCGGGCGACCGAGACCATCTGGTCGATCTCCGCCTCTTCGATCACGAAGGGCGGTGAGAAAGAGATCGTGTCGGCCTCCGGGAGGGCCCGCGAGATCACCCCCCGCTCCAGGCAGGCCTGGTTGATCCGCCGCCCGACCCCGAGCGCCGGGTCGAAGCGGACCGCCGGATCCTTCTCGGCCACGAACTCGACCGCGGCGACCAGGCCCTTGCCGCGCACCTCGCCGACCAAGGGGTGGTCGGCGAAGGCTTCGCGCAGGTTGGAGCGCAGGCGTTCGCCCCGGACGGTGACCTGGGAGATCAGGTCCTCGTCTTCGACGATGTCGAGGTTGGCCATCGCCGCGGCGGCCGAAAGGGGGTGGGCACTGTAGGTGTATCCGTGGCCGAAGGCAAGGCCGCTGTCCGAGTGCTCGGCCAGCACGTCCCAGACCTTGCCGGTGACCAGGCAGGCGGAGAGCGGCACGTACCCGGAGGTGATCCCCTTCGCGACCGTGATCAGGTCGGGCTCCATTCCCATCACCGTCGACCCGAACCACTCGCCGAGACGGCCGAAGGCGGAGACCACCTCGTCGGCGATGAGCAGGACGTCGTGTCGGTCGAGTACCTCCTTGATGGCGGGGAAGTAGCCATCGGGAGGAATGATGACGCCCCCGGCCGCTTGGATCGGCTCGGCGATGAAAGCGGCGACGGTGTCCGGCCCCTCGTCCAGGATCAGCTGCTCGAGGTCAGCGGCGAGCCGGGCCGAGAAGTCGGCGTCGCTCTCCCCCGGCTTCGCTTCCCAGAGCCGCGATGGAGTCGTGGTGTGCCGGATGAACGGCAACGGCAGGTCGAAACCCTCGTGGAGGTTGCTGAGTCCGGTCAGCCCGGCCGTGGCGATGGTCACCCCGTGGTAGCCGCGACGGCGGGAGATGACCTTCTTCTTCTCCGGCCGCCCGAGGGCGTTGTTGTAGTACCAGACCAGTTTGATCTGGGTGTCGTTCGCGTCCGAGCCGCTGTTGCCGTAGAAGACCTTGGAGATCGGCACCGGGGCGAGCTCGGTCAGGCGCTCGGCCAGCCGGGCGGGGGTATCGGTCGCCATCGACGAGAAGGCGTGGTAATAGGGCAGCTTCAGGGTCTGGTCGTACAGCGCCTGCGCGATCCGCTCCCGCCCGTAGCCGACGTTGACGCACCAGAGCCCGGCCATGGCGTCCAGGTACTCGGTGCCGGCTTCGTCCCAGAGGGTCGAAGCCTTGCCGCGGACCATCATCCGCGGACCTGTTCGCTGATGCTCTCCGAGCACCGTGAAGGGGTGAAAGACGTGCTTCCGGTCGAGTTCGGAAGCCGCCGGCATGTCTGGGGGATTTGTTCGGCTTGCGTTCATTTGCTCGTTATGCGAACCTTTACATATTGACGGAGGTTTGTCCAATCGAAGGAGAAATGGCCGATGGCAGCAACCGAAACCAGTCCCCTCGACAGCCGGCTCTGGCGCGAGGATCTGTTCATCGACGGCCGATGGGTCGAATCCGATTCGGGTGAACGGCTGACGGTCACCGACCCCGCGACCGGCGAGGAGATCGCCCGGGTCTCATCGGCCGGTGCGGCCGAGACCGAAGCCGCGATCGACGCCGCCGCGCGGGCGCTGCCGGCCTGGGCGGGGCTCACCGCCAAGCAGAGGGCCGGCATCATGCGGGACTGGTTCGACCTGATCGTCGAGCACGCGGAGGAGTTGGCGGCGATCCTCGTCCTCGAGCAGGGCAAGCCGCTCGCCGAAGCGGTCGGGGAGATCCACTACGGGGCAGGCTTCCTGGAGTGGTACGCCGAGGAGGGCAAGCGCGCCTACGGCGACGTGGTGCCGACCAACCAGGACGGGCGCCGGATCTTCGCGATCAAGCAGCCGGTCGGCGTCTGCGCCGCGATCACCCCCTGGAACTTCCCCTCGGCGATGATCATGCGCAAGGTCGCCCCCGCCCTCGGCGCCGGCTGCACCATCGTGGTCAAGCCGGCCGAGCAGACCCCCCTCTCTGCCACCGCCCTGGCCAAGCTGGCCGAGGAGGCCGGAGTCCCGGCCGGGGTGCTCAACGTGGTCACCGGTGACCCGGCCGCGATCGGCGGCGCCATCACCTCCGACGCCCGGGTGCGCCTGCTCAGCTTCACCGGGTCCACCCCGGTCGGCAAGCTGCTGATGTCACAGTGCGCCGAGACCGTCAAGCACGTCTCGCTGGAGCTCGGCGGCAACGCGCCGCTGATCGTCTTCGACGATGCCGACCTCGACGCCGCAGTCGAGGGGGCGATGGCCTCCAAGTTCCGTAATGCCGGCCAGACCTGCGTCTGCGCCAACCGGCTGATCGTCCAGGACGGCGTCTACGACGAGTTCGTCGAGAAACTGGTCGCGGCAACGGAGGCACTCACCGTCGGCTCCGGATTCGAGGAAGGGGTCGACCAGGGCCCGCTGATCGACGACGCGGCGGTGGCCAAGGTCGAGTCCCACATCGCCGACGCGACCAGCCGCGGGGCCGAGGTCGCCACCGGCGGCACCCTCCACGAGAGAGGCGGAACCTGGTTCGCCCCGACCGTGCTGACCGGGGTCGGCCCGGAAATGCGGATCGCCTCGGAGGAGACCTTCGGGCCGGTCGCTCCCGTCTTCCGCTTCGACAGCGAGGAGGAGGCGCTCCGGATGGCCAACGCCACCGAATCCGGCCTCGCCGCCTACTTCTTCTCGCGCGACGTCGGCCGCACCTGGCGCTTTGCCGAGCGACTCGAGTTCGGCGTGGTAGGAGTGAACACCGGAGTCATCTCATACGAAGGGGCACCCTTCGGGGGTGTCAAGCAATCCGGCCTGGGAAGAGAGGGTTCGCGGTTCGGGCTCGACGACTTCCTGGAAATCAAGTACGTCTGTCTGGAGGGAATCGAATGAAGTCACTCGAAGGGCGCACCGCGATCGTCACCGGTTCCGCGCAAGGCATCGGCCGCGGGATCGCCGAGGTGCTCGGGCGCGAAGGTGCCAAGGTAGTGATCGCCGACATCAACGGCGAGCTGGCCGAGGCCACCGCCAGGCAGCTGGAGGACGAGGGGATCGAGGCGATCGGGGCCGGGGTCGACGTCACCGACACCGACAGCCTCGACGGGCTGGTCGCCAGGACGGTCGAAGAGTTCGGATCGATCGACATCCTCGCCGCCAATGCCGGGATCTATCCGGCCGACCCGATCGAGGAGGTCGACCGGGCCGGCTGGGACCGGGTCATGGACCTCAACGTGGCCGGCGCGTTCTTCTCATTCCAGGCCTGCCTGCCGCAGATGCGCGAGCAGGGTTATGGCCGGGCCGTCTTCACCTCTTCGATCTCCGGGCCCTACACCGGTCATCCCGGCTACTCGCACTACGGCGCCTCGAAGGCCGCGGTGCTGGGTTTCATGCGCTCGGCCGCGATCGAGACCGCCCGGCAGGGGATCACCGTGAACGCCGTGCTGCCCGGCAACGTCCAGACCCCGGGCCTGGACGACGCCGGCGAGGAACACAAGCAGGCGATGATGGCGTCGATCCCGATGGGCGAATTCGCGACCCCGGCGGACATCGGCTGGGCGGTCCGTTTCCTCGCCTCGGAGGAGGCCCGGTACATCACCGGGCACCCGCTCGTGGTCGACGGCGGACAGGTGCTGCCGGAGACGCCGCTGGCGCTCCACTGAGCGGCAGGCCGGCCCCACTTGATCTCGGTCCTGCTCGGCGCCTCGGCGGCACTCTGCTGGGGTGCCCAGAACGTCTTGCTGGCCGGGGTCGCCCGCCGGGGAGACCCCGACGTGGCGGCGCTCTGGTACGTGACCTACATGGCCCTGCTGGCCGCCCCCTTCGCGCTCGCGACCGGGGATCTCTCCGACCTGGCCGACGGCACGATCGGCTACTTCGTCCTGGCCGGGCTGGTGCAGGCCTTCGGGATGATCGCCTTCACCCGGGCGCTCGGGATCGGGCCGGTGGGAATGCTGACCGGGCTGCTCTCGCTCGAAGGCTCCGGGGCGGCGATCCTCAGCTTCGTCGCCGGCGAGTCGGTCGGCCTGCCGGTCGCGGCGGGCCTGCTGCTGGCCAGTGTCGGCGGCGTGCTGCTGGTCGCCTCCCGCTCGGGTGGATCGCCGAACCGCGGCGTAGGCCTGACCCTGGCCGCGGTCGCCTGCTTCGCGGCCAGCCTCTTCTGCCTAGGCCACTACGAGGCCAACCTCGCGCTGACCATGCTCGTCTTCAACGGAGCCTCGTCCCTCGCCATCGCCGGCCTGCTTAAGGTGCAGGGACGGAGCCTGGCCACCGGCCGCTTCGAATCGGCCCGGTCCGAGTCGGTGATGATCCTGATCGCCGCCCTGGGCCTGCTCGGCCTGGTCTCCTTCGCCTACGGGTCGAGGCAGGGCTCGACCGCGGTGACGGCGGTCCTCTCCGCCCAGTTCGGGGCGGTCGCCGCGATCGGCGGCTACTTCCATTTCGGCGAGAAACTCGCCCCCAGCCAGATCGCCGGTTTCGCGATCCTCGCCTCGGGGGTCAGCCTGGTCGCGGCGTTCGCCTGACCGCGGCTTCGTCTAGGCGACGTCTGCCTTGGCCGGCTCCGCGGCCTTTTCGACCTCGGCCTGGGCCGGGCTGCCCTCGTCCACACTGTCTTGGCGGCTGTTCAGCCCGGACTTGAATTCACGAAGTCCCTTGCCGGCCGAGCGTCCCAGTTCCGGCAACTTTCGGGGACCGAAGATCACCAGCAGCAAGATCAGGACGATCGCTATTTCCATGGGACCGATGTTCGGAATCACTTTGCCTCTCCTCGTTGGATTCAGCGCAGAGCATAGCCCCTGATTCGTATTACGCGCAAACGTTCGATTCACGAACCCGGCCTGGGGACCGTGACCAGCGCGACCGCGACCGTCAATCCGCGAGCACCTGCTCGGCGACCATCTCGCCGACCGCCGGGGCCAGCTGGAACCCCTGTCCGTTGCAGGCGCTCACGGCGGTGATCGCGCCCTTCCTCTCGATCAGGATCCGTTCGTCCGGAGTGTTCGTATAGACGCAGGTCTCGGATATCGCCGGCGCCTCCGTGACCCCGAGACGCTCGGCCACCCAGGCCGCGGTCGCCTCCACCCGCGCCGGGTCGGGGTCGGGCAGCCGGCCGGGTTCGATCACCGGCCCGAACTCATGGTCGGCGGACTTCAGCCCGAAGCCCGGGGTCCAGCCCGAGTACGGTTCGGCCCCGTCGTAGTCGATCAGCGCCGGAGGTGGTGTGCCCTCGTACCGGAAGTAGGAGACCGTCTGGGCGGTCGGCTCGAGGCCCCGCAATTCATCCCAGCCGAGCAGGGACGCGGTCCAGGCCCCGGCGACCACGACGGCCCGCCCGAACTCCAGCTCACGGTCCGGCAGCCGCAGGATCACCCTGCCGTCATCCTGCCCGACCCGCTCGACCATCCGGCCGGTACTGAGTCGCACCCCGCGGGTGCTCGCCGCCCCGAGCATCGCCGCCAGGCCGGCCTCGGCGGCGATAGTCGCCCCGTCCGGCTGCCAAAGCACCTGGTCGACGTGATCGGGCAGCCGCACCGCGGGCGCAAGCTCGGCGGCCCGCCCCGGGGTCATCAACTCGTGCTCGACCCCGTGCTCCGCCAGCGCCCCAGCCAGCCGCTCGGCCAGGCTGCCGTAGGAGATCGCGCCGGTCGGGTGGAGGATGCGACGGCCGGATTCCCGCTCGAGCTCCCGCCAGAGGTCGTCGGCGGCGAGGCCGAGCCGCAGGTACTCGTCATCGGGGTAAGCGGCCAGGACGCGGATCCGGGCGTCGCCCTTGCTCGAGGCCGAGCCGTGCCCCGGGCGTTCGGCTTCGAGGATGGTCACCGGTTCACCGCGCCGGGCCAGCGCCCGGGCCACGGATGCCCCGACGATCCCGCCCCCGACCACTGCCGTCCCGGCTGCCCTGCTTTCGGCTTCGCGGGCGGCCACCGGTTCAACCTCGGGCCGGTTGTACGAGTTCGATCGAAACGCCGTCGGGGTCGGTCGCGTAGAAGACCCGCGCGCCCTGCCAGGCTCCGGGCGTCTCGATCAGGAACGGGTCGGCGGGCCTCGGCCCTTCCTCGCAGATCCGACGGTGGACCGCCTCGATGTCGGAGACCCGGAGGGCGACGTGGACCTGGTCGCCCGCCTTCGCCGGATCCGGCGGTCGCGGCCCGCCGTACTCGATCAGCTCGACCACCTGCCCGTCCCCCACTTCGACGTCCGCCCACCGGATCGGCACCTCGCCGCGGCCGGTGATCGCGAACTCGTCGGTGCCGTCGGACTCGCCGCGAGCCCGTAGCTCGAGGCCGAGCACCTCGCAGTAGAAGTGGACCGAGCGGCCGAGATCGGCGCAGTTCACCGCGACGTGGTCGATCAGGTACGGCCGCCAGGGTCGCGGACCGTCGGCCTTCTCCTCGGCCAGGTGTTCCGGCACGAGGTCGCGGGCGAAGACGTCGTCGACCGTTTCGTGGCGCCGGACCAGCTCGGCCTCCCGACCGTGGACGAGGACGGTGCCGGGACGGGGCAGGGAATTGAAGTTGTGGGAGCCCGCATCCTGGTAGGCGCCGGTGTCGAGGAAGGCGAGCAGGTCGCCCGCCTCGACCCGGGGGAGTTCCGCGTCGGGAATGATCACGTCCAGCGCACAGGTCCGACCGGTCACATCCGCGGTGATCTCCGGGGCGGCCAGGGGCCGCTCGACGACCAGGCAGCGCCAGCGGTTGAACTCGAGGTTGACATCGGGCAGATAGGCATCCGAGCTGTCGGTCTCGACCCAGGTCATCGGTTGCGGGCCGGCCTGGCGTTTGACGTTGCCGACCCTGGCCAAGTGGATGCCCGCGTCACCGTAGATCGCCCGGCCCGGCTCGAGTTCGATTCGCACCGAAGCCGGGTCGACCCCGATCGACCGCAGGCCTCCTTCCAGGGCCGGGCAGATCGCGGCCGCGTACTGCTCGGGTCCGGGCGCGAGGCCGTCGTCGGCCTGGCGGCGTTGCGGCAAGAGCCGGCCGAAGGGGTCGCGGGGAACGGGGAAGCCGCCGCCGATGTCGATCTCGGACGGCGACCAACCGACCAGCCTGGCGCGAAACCCTTCGATGATCTCGACCAGGTCGCCGACCGCTTCGACCCAGACCTCCGGGTCGGCGCTGTGGCGCCCGATGTGGAAATGGATCCCGCGAAGCTCGATCTCCGGGGCGACCCGATCGAGGGCGAGGAGATCCCCGGTCGGGATGCCGGCCTTGTAGCGCTGGTAGGCCTCGTGGATCGAGTCGCCGGCGGCCGACATCTCGGAGGCCGAGGCCTGGCCCGCCAAGTCGGGACGGATCCGCAACCTCACGCGGGCCGGCCTGCCGACCGCGCGCGACGCCGCCGCCGCGGTCTCCAGCTCGCCGATGTCGTCGAGCGTGATCATCACCCCTGCCCGGACCGCCCGCTCGAGCAGACCTTGGCTCTTCATCGGCCCGTTCAGCGAGATCTTCTCCGGTGGCGTCCCGGTCCTGAGCGCCGCTTCGAACTCTCCCTCGCCGAAGACGTCGCAGCCGGCGCCAGCCAGGGTCAGGACGCGGCGCAGGGCCAACGAGCCGTTCGCCTTGATCGAGGGCAACAGTAGCGTCGGCCCCGGCCAGTGCCGCTCGAATGCCGATTGGAACCTGCTGAGGTTCCGTCGCAGCTGGTCCTCGGAAACCACGTGGAGCGGGGTTCCGAATCGGCGCGCCAGGTCGGCCGCGCGGCATTCCTCCACGAGCAACTCATCGTCCCTCACCGACAGCATCTCGTCGATCGTTTTCCGGCTTGTTTCCACGTCGTTCTCCAGTATGTGTACAATTGTACTGTACTAATGTCCACATCGGCCAAAAGCCTGCTTTCGACTGATGCCCGGAAGGGCCGCGAAACCCGCGGCGACGCCCGTCGCGCCCTCTTGCTCCAGACCACCTTGCGGCTGATCGGCGAGCAGGGGATCGCCGCGGTCAACCATCGTTCGGTCGCCAAGGCGGCCGACGTCCCGCTCGGGTCCACCACCTACTGGTTCGGGTCGCGGCAGGAAATGCTGACCGAGGCGCTGCGTGAGTTCGTCAGGGTGGAGAACGACACCCTCGAGTTCAGGCTGAGCGGGATCGCCGAGGAAGGGATGCCGACCGACGAGCTGGTCGATGCCTTCGCCGCCCACCTCGCTTCACAGCTGGGTGAGGACCGCTGGCGCACCGTTGCCCAGTACACGCTGATGCAGGAGGCGATCCGAGACCCGGAGCTGGAGGCGATCTGCCGCGAGTGGTCCGAAGCCTGGACCCAGGCCCTCACCCCCCTCTTCGAACGCCTCGGCGCCGCCGACCCGGAACTCGAGTCCGGCACCTTCCTCGCCCTGCTCGACGGACTGCTGATCAACCAGCTCGCCACCCCGGACCCGGACGCCGAGGAGCGCCTCCTGCGCCCCGCCCTTGAAGCCTGGTTCACCCGATTCGAAGAACCCGAAGCCGACCGGAGGCACCCATGACCACCATCAGAACCTTTCCCGCCCGGCTGGTCCTGCCGCTGGCCGTGCTCGCGCTGGCCCTGGTCGCCGGCTGCGGCAACGACAACCTCGGGGGGAGCGACAACAGCGACGTCACCGTCGCCAAGGCCTCGGGCAAGCCCTCGGGTGAGTTGAAGGTCTCCAACTGGCCTCTCTACATCGACAAGGAGACCATCCCCGCCTACGAGAAGGAGTCGGGCGTCAAGGTCGATTACCTCGAGGAGATCAACTCATACGACGAGTACTTCGGCAAGCTGCAGCCACAGCTTGCGCAGGGCGAGTCGGGCGGGCGCTCGCTGCTGGTCGCGACCGACTGGCTGGCCAAGAAGATGTACGACCTCGGCTACATCCAGAAGCTGGACAAAGAAGCCCTCGCGCCCGCCTTCTCCCACTTGAGCCCGAACGTCAAGGCGCCCTCGTCCGATCCGAACTGGGATTTCTCGATCCCCTGGCAGGGCGGGATGACCGGCCTGATCGTGAACAAGGCCGAGGCTCCGGACATCGATTCGATCTCCGACCTCTTCGACCCGAAGTACAAGGGCAAGGTCGAGGTGCTGGCCGAGATGCGCGAGACCCTCTCGCTGGTCATGAAGAGCCAGGGGGTCGACCCCGAAACGGCGGACACCGACCAGTGGCTGGACGCGGTCGACAAGCTCAAGGAAGAACTCGACTCCGGCCAGATCCGCCGCATCGCCGGCAGCGACTACGCCGGTGACCTGGCCAGCGGCAACGCCGTCGCCGTGATGGGGTGGGCGGCCGACGCGATCCAGCTCACGGCCGACAATCCGGACCTCGAATGGGTGATGCCTAAGGAAGGCTGCCTGGCCTGGTGGGACGACTGGGTCGTCCCGGTCGGCGCGCCCAACCCGACCGCGGCCTACGACTGGATCAACTACACCTACGAGCCCAAGAACCAGGCCCGGATCTCAGCCTGGACCAGTGCCACCACGCCGGTGGCCGGGGTCAAGCAGATCCTCAGGAAGACCAGCCCCGAGCAGGCCGACAACCCGCTGATCTTCCCCACCGCCGCTTACACGAAGAACTGCTCGAGCGTGGTCTCCCCTCCCGGCGACGAGGAGCAGCAGAAGAAGGTCGAAGACGCCTGGGTGGCGGCCACGAACGGTTGATCGGCTGCGGGCCCGGAACCCCTAACCCTGCTTCATGTAGCTGACCTTCTCCGGTTCGAGGGTGAAGGTGACCCGCACCTCACCCGGCTGGCGGAACGGGTATTCGTCCTCGCCGACGTACTTCTTGGAGAGCATGTTGATGTCGTCATCGGCACCCTCCTGCGTGTCACCGACCAGCCGACCGCGAATCGACACGTACTCGTACGGGTTCCCGTCCGCCATCATCGTCACCGTCGCCCGTCCGGCCTTGCGCAGGTTCTCCGGCCAAGCCCGGCCTTCGGCGCTGTTCAGGATCAGATTGCCGCCCTCATCGGCGTGGGCCCAGACGATCACCGTCTGCACCGAGCCGTCGTCGGTGGGTACGGCGACGACCGCGTAGTTCTGCCCCTCCTTGACGATTTCAAGCGGGCGACCTTCGAGTTCTGCCATCTCGGCTCCTCTCCTTTGGGCTGGTTGCCCCGGTCCGGGGCAACCCGAATCTACAGGGCTGGATTCACCGGCTGGCCCGGTTCTCCACCGAACGCCGTCCGTACCTCCTCGGGCCAAGGAGTGGGCTGACCCGATTCGTCGACGAAGACGGTGACCAGCTTGGCCCGGGCGCAGGCCTCCCCACCCCGCTCGATCAGGAACTCGAAGGTGACCGAGGTGCTGCCCAGGTCGGCCACGGCGGCCGTTACCTCGACCTCGTCCATGAAGTAGAGCGTCGCCGAGTAGTCGACTTCGAGGTGGGCCCGCGGCATCGATGTATAGATCGAATCGAGCAGGCCGACTCCGGCCAGCAGCTCGACCTCGGCGGCTTCGATCAGCCGGATCACGGTGCCGTAGTGGTAGCGGCCGGAGGAATCGACGTCGGAGAACTCGATCCGCCGATTGATCTTCGCGGTGGGTGCGCCTGGACTGGTCATCGCACGACGAACCTAGAACAAACTCACAGCCGGGCTCCCCCTGCCCCCAACCGGCCGCCGTTCGTCAAACCCCCCAAAAGGGGGGTGCGAATTCTGTAACCGGGATCGGGAGACCGGGTAGCCTCGATATCGACGCTTTGAGCTCTGAAGGACAGGCAGGAGAGATCGACGTCCTGGTCGGTCTGATCGCAGGCATGGAGGATCCGGAGTCGGCGGGCCCGCTCACGGACCGGATCTGCGAGGCCGTCTGCCGCTCGACCAGCCTGACCCGGGCGGCGATGTTCCTCCACGACCCGACCATCGGGGTTTCGAGGCCGGTCGGCTCCCACGGCGTCGACCAGGAGCTGATCGCCTCGGTTTCGGCCACCCTGGACGAGATGCCGGTCGCTCAGCGCGTCCTGGTCGAAGACCGCGTGATCGAGGTTTCGCAGAACCTCGAGTTCGAGCTGCCCGCCCGGTACGCGGGGCTGGCCGGGATCACCACGATCACCTGCGCTCCGGTGGCTGCCGGCAGCGAGTGGCTCGGGGTGATCGTCGGCGACCAGGGCGGCCACGACTATTCGCTTTCCGAGGAAGACCACCAGCGGATCCACACCCTGGGCCGGTTGGCGGCGGTCGCTTCGACCGTAGAGCGCTCGACCCTCGCCCGCGAGCAGGCCCGCAGCCTGGACAACCGCATCGAGATGATTCGCGAGATCCACGACCAGGTCGTCCAGAAGCTGTTCGGGCTTTCACTCGCCCTCGGGGCCGACGAACCCCTTTCCGCCGAAGAACGCCGCCGCTGCAGCGAAGAAGTTTCGGCCGTGCTCGGCCAGCTCCGCTCGGCCCTCGGCCGCTCGGTCACACCTCGCGAAAGGCCGCAATCCCGGCCATTCCGTGAACTGGCCGACTGGTTCTCCCAGTCACCCGGTGTCTCGCTCGACTGGGAAGAAGGTCTCGAGACCCCGGGCCATCTCGATCTGCTTTCCAAGTCCGCGCTGACCGAGGGCATGCGCAACGCCAACCGCCACTCGGACGGAGGCCAGGTGCAGATCCGGGTCGCCGGCGAGGCCGGCACCTTCACGGTCGAGGTCATAAACGACCGGGTCTCCGCCGAGCGCCGCCGCGGTGGCGGGCTCGGGCTGCGCCTGCTCACCCTGGAAGCGCTGGAACACGATGCCCTGGTCGAGTTCGGCCCGCTCGAAGGTGGCCGCTGGCGCTTCCGGATGATCGCCCCGGTGACCGCATGACGGCCACGACCGGGCTTCGGGTGCTGGTGGTCGATGACCACGACGTCGTCCACTGGGGTTTCCGGCTGCTGCTCGACCGGCAAAGCTGGGTCGAGAGCTGCGACGGTGCCGCCGGGCTTCAGGAGGCCGTCGAGTTCGCGGCCAACCTGCGACCGGATGTCGCCCTGATCGACCTGATGCTCGGCGCCGATTCCGGAGCGGAGGCATGTTCCGCGATCCGCGAGGTCTCTCCCAACACGAAGGTACTGCTGATCTCCGGGGCCGGCCGGATCTCGCCGGCGGTGGCCCGTTCGGCCGGCGCCTCCGGATTCATCTCGAAGGACTGGGGCGCCGCCGACGTGGTCAAGGCGGTGCGGATGATTGCGCTCGGCTCCGAGGTCTTCGCCGAAGGCGGCCCTGGCGATTCCGTCGGGCTCTCGGATCGCGAACGGGAAGTGCTGGGGCTGATCGCGACCGGGGCGACGAATCGTGAGATCGCCGGGAACCTCTTCCTCTCCCCCCACACCGTGAAGGAACACACCAGCGCGATCTACCGCAAGCTCGGGGTCAGAAACCGGGCGGAGGCGGTGCGCAGCGCCCAAGGCCTGGGATTGCTCGGCTGACCCCTCCCCGGTGGGGAGCTCCCCCGACGTTCGGGGGGTTCTCGATCGGAACGACGTGACATAACACCGTTGCCGGAGAACTATCCGGCAATGAACGTTTCCGCAGACCTCAGCCATACGGCCCTCGTCTTCCCCGGCCAGGGCAGCCAGCGGGCCGAGATGCGCGACCTGGTTGCGGAGCACTGCCCGGAACTGATCGAGCTCGCGATCGACGAGATCGGCAGCGACCCCTTCGAGTTGGTTTCCGAGGGCACCGCCTACCAGCAGCCCGCGCTCTACTCGGCGGCGATCGCCGGTTGGAAGGCGGCCGGCAGCCCGCGAGCCGGATGGTTCGCCGGCCACTCCCTCGGTGAGCTGGCCGCAGCGGCCGCCTCCGGGGCGATCTCGACCGAAGACGGCCTGCGCCTGGCGATCACCCGGGGCCGCGTGATGCAGCAGGCGGCCGAAGCGGACCCGGGCGGGATGCTGGCCGTGCTCGGCGAGACCAGCGGCGTCCCGGCCCTGGCCAACTCCCTCGGACTGACTGTTGCCAACGACAACGCCCCCGACCAGATCGTTCTTTCGGGGCCGACCGAGGAGATCAAGGAAGCGCGAGCCAGGTTCAAGGAGGCCGGTGTCCGCACCGTGCGCCTGCCGGTTGCCGGCGCCTTTCACTCGCCGGCCATGGCGACCGCCGTGCCCGAGTTCCGAGCCGTCCTGGAGGGGATCAAGGTGAGCACAAGGCCCCGCTTGATCTCCTCCGTGACGGCCCGGCCCTTCACCGACCTGCGGGAAGGATTGCTCTCCGCCCTGACCCGCCCGGTCCGGTGGCGCGAGACGGTGCTGCGGTTGCGTGACCTGGGGGTCTCGCATTTCCTCGAGTCGGGCCCCGGCGAGGTGCTGACCGGCCTGGTCCGCCGCACGATCGAAGGGATCGACGCCGCCCCGCTCAGCAGCCTTTCGACCCCACAGGAGACCGCCGATGTTTGAGCTCGAACTCGAACGCACGATGGATCTTTCCTCCCCGACGGTTCGGGGCACCGCGGTTGTCGGTCTGGGGGTCGCGGTGCCCGAACCGGTCGTCCCCAACCAGGTGGTGGCCGACCGGCTCGGGGTGACGCCCGAATGGATCACCGAGCGGACCGGCGTCAAACAGCGCCATGTCGCACCGGCCGAGAAGACCCTGGTCGAAATCGCCACCGAGGGCGGCCGAGCCGCGCTCGAGGACGCGGGGGTCGAGGCCGATTCGATCGACCTGGTGATCGTCGCCACGGTCACCGGTGAGATGCTCTGCCCGGCCGCGGCACCGGTCGTCGCCGCCAATCTGGGCTGCGACCATGCCGGTGCCTTCGACCTGAATGCCGCCTGCTCGGGCTTCCTCTCCGGGCTTGGCATGGCGTCCGCCTGGATCGCGACCGGAGCTGCCGAGCGGGCCCTGGTGGTCGGCTGTGACCTGATGTACCGGGTGATCGACCACGACGACCGCTCGACCGCCGGGATCTTCGCCGACGGCGGCGGCGCAGTCGTACTCGCCCCCTGCGCCGGCGAGGGCCGGATCGGCCGGATCAACCTGGCCAGCGACGGTGGCCGTGGCGAGCTGGTCGAGGCGACCCGCGAAGAGGCGATCGTCCGCATGAACGGCCACGACACCTTCCGCCAGGCGGTCGCCCGCCTCTGCGAGACCACCCTCGAGGCAGCGGACGACGCCGGCCTCACCCTGGACGAGATCGACCTCTTCGTCTACCACCAGGCCAATAGCCGGATCATCGCCGCGGTCGGCGAGAAGCTCGGTCTCGACCCGGCCAAGGTGGTCGACTGCGTCGGTGAGTACGGCAACACTTCAGCCGGCTCGCTCCCGATCGCGCTGGGCGTCGCCCGCGAAGACGGTCGGCTCAAGCCCGGCTCGAAAGTTCTGCTCGGCGTCTTCGGCGGCGGCCTGACCTGGGGTGCCGGCGTGGTCGAGTGGGGTTTCGACGAGGAGGCCGTGGATGGCCCGGAGTAACGGGAACGGCAACAGCCGGCCCGAGGGCGCGGCCCTGGTCACCGGCGCCTCCGGCGGGATCGGTGCCGCCACCGCCCATGCGCTGGCCGCCGGGGGCTGGCCGGTCGCCGTCCACTTCCGCTCCAACCCCGAGGGGGCGGCCGAGGTGGTCGCCTCGATCGAACGTTCGGGCGGGCGGGCGATCGCGGTCGGCGCCGACCTCGACTCGGCCGAGGCCGCCGACCAGCTGCTCACCCAGGTCGAGGAAAGCTTCGGGCCGGTCCTGGTCCTGGTCAACAACGCCGGCCGCCGGGCCGATGGCCTCTCCCCCCAGATCAAGGACCAGGAGTGGCAGCAGGTGATCGAGACCAACCTGAACGCCGCCTTCCGCCTGACCCGGCGCACCCTGAAGCCGATGCTTCGGGCCCGCTTCGGCCGGGTCGTCAACGTCGCCTCGGTGGTCGGCCCTCGCGCCAACCCGGGACAGGCCAACTACGCCGCCTCGAAGGCGGGGCTGATCGGGATGACCAAGACGATCGCGGTCGAGGTCGCGCGACGCGGGGTGACCGTGAACGCGGTCGCACCCGGGCTGGTCGAGACCGGGCTGACCGCCGACCTGCCGGCCGGCGCCTTCGACGAGGCGATCCCCGCCCGCCGGCCCGGTACGCCCGAGGAGATCGCCGCCTGCATCGGATTTCTCGCCTCGGACGAGGCCTCGTACGTGACCGGAAGCGTGCTCACCGTCGACGGCGGGATGAGCGCATGAACAAACCAAAGGAAAGAAGGACTCGATGACCACCAAGGCAGACCCGCAGTCGGCAGAAACAGTGATCCGCAAGGGTCTCGAAGAGGTCGGGGCCGACCCGGACCAGATCGCCCGCGACGCCACCTTCGAATCGCTCGACGTCGACTCGCTCGACCTGGTCGAGATCGCGCAGATCGTCGAGGACGAGTTCGGGGTCGAGCTGACCGGAGACGACGTCAAGGACCTGAACACGGTCGGCGAGGTCATCGACCTGGTGGTGACCAAGGCAGCATGAAACGCCGCGCCGTCATCACCGGGACCGGGGCCGTCTCACCCCTCGGGGTCGGGGCCGAGACCCTGGTCGACCGCTGGACCCGCGGCGAAAGCGGAATCGTCGACGGTGACGCCAGCTGCCGTGAGTTCGACCCGCTCGAGTTCCTCAGCCGCAAAGAGGCGCGCCGGGCCGACCGTTTCACCCAGCTCGCCCTGGCCGCCTCCGACGAGGCGCTGGCCAAGGCCGGTTGGGAGGAACTTCCGTACGACTCCCGGCGGATCGGCTGCGTGATCGGCACCGGCATCGGCGGGATCGGCTCCCTGATGGAACAGTCGGCGGTGCTGCGGGAAAAGGGCGCCAAGGCGGTCTCCCCCCTGGCCGTGCCTCTGATGATGGCCAACGCCGGCTCGGCCGCGGTCGCGATGCGCCACGGCCTGAACGGCGAGAGCTTCGGCGTCGTGTCCGCCTGCGCGGCCGGCGCCCACGCGATCGGCACCGCGGTGCGCATGATCCGGGCCGGGGCCGCCGACGCGGTGGTCACCGGCGGCTCCGAATCGGCAATGACCGATGTCGCGATCGCCGCCTTCGCTTCGATGGGCGCAACCTCCCCGACCGGCATCTCCCGCCCCTTCGACGCGCGGCGCGACGGCTTCGTGATGGGTGAAGGCGCCGGCGTGCTGGTACTCGAAGACGCCGAGGCCGCGGAGGCCCGCGGGGCCACCATCCTCGGCGAGATCCTCGGCTACGGCGCCAGCTCCGACGCCCACCACCTGACCGCCCCGGACCCTTCCGGCACCGAGTCGGCACGGGCGATCCGCATGGCCCTCGACGATGCGGGCTTGGGCGTGGAAGACATCGACTACGTCAACGCCCACGGCACCTCCACCCCGCTCAACGACCGCTCCGAGACCGACGCCCTGAAGCTCGCCTTCGGCGAGGCTGCCGGGTCCGTCCCGGTCAGCTCGACCAAGTCGGTGATCGGGCACCTGATGGGCGCCGCCGGCGCGGTCGAGGCCGTGGCTACGACCACCCTGCTCGGCCGCCACGTCGCCCCGCCCACGGTCGGCCTCGAACAGTTCGAGGAAGGCCTCGACCTCGACTACGTGCCGGGCGAAGCCCGGGAGCTGCCGGGTGAGCAGCTCTACGCAATCTCCAACTCCTTCGGGTTCGGCGGTCACAACGCCGTGCTCTGCATTGCCGCGACATGAATGCGACCGTCGCGGCAACCGCAAGCCCCGAGGCGGCGTCTTCTCCCAGGCGACGGCTCGAAGGGCTTTGCGATCCGGGCAGCTTCCGACCACTGCGCTCGGCCACTCTCTCCCCTGGGCTGGGCAGGCGCGCAACACCCGGCGATGGAGTCATCGCCGGCGCCGGCCTGGTCGGAGGCCGCCCGGTGTTTTGCTACTCCCAGGACCCGGGCTTCCTCGGCGGCTCCCTGGGTGAGATCCACGCCGAGACCATCGTCCGCACCCTGCGCCTGGCCGGCGACGCCAGGGCGCCGGTGGTCGGGTTCGTCGAGTCCGGCGGCGCCCGCCTGCAGGAAGGCCACGCCGCCCTGGCCGGCTACGGGCGGATCTTCCGTGAGAGCGTCCGGCTGGCCCGGCGGGTGCCGCAGATCTCGATCGTGGCCGGGGTCTCGGCCGGCGGCGGCGCCTACTCACCCGCTCTGACCGACTTCGTGCTGATGAGCCGCGACGCCCGCCTGTTCCTGACCGGCCCCCGCGTCGTTGCCGAGGCGGTCGGCGAGGAAGTCTCGATGGAGGACCTGGGCGGCCCTCGTATCCACGAGCAGAACGGGGTCTGCCAGATGGTCGCCGAGACCGAAGCGGAGGCGATCGAGGACGCCCGCCGCCTGCTCGGCCTGTTGCCGCAGACGATCGGCCGCGAGCCGGAGATGGTCGACCCGGTACCACCGGAAACCCCCGATCCCGGTGCGACCGTGCCGGCCGACGGGCGCAAGACCTATGACGTGCGCGACACCGCCCGGGCGATCGTCGACGAGGCGAGCCTGGTCGAGATCCACCCCCGCTGGGGTGACGGCATCTTCACCGGCCTGGCCCGCCTCGAGGGACGTTCGGTCGCCGTGGTGGCCAACCAGCCGCGCCGTTTCGGCGGCGTGATCGACGCCCGGGCCTCGGAGAAGGCCGCCGGCTTCGTCGCCGCCGCCGACCGGTTCGGGCTGCCGCTGGTCGTGCTGGTCGACACGCCCGGCTTCATGCCCGGGCTGAGACAGGAACAGGCCGGGGTGATCCGTCACGGCGCCGCGTTGCTGCGGGCCTTCGCCGGCGCGAGCGTGCCGAAGCTGACCGTGGTCATGCGCAAGGCTTACGGCGGTGCCGCGATCACCATGAACTCGCGCGACCTCGGGGCCGACGTGGTCTTCGCTTGGCCGGAGGCCGAGATCGGGATCATGTCCGCCGGGCAGGCGGTGAATTTCGTCCATCGGCGCGAGATCGCCGACGGGACCAGCGACCGGGACGAGCTGGCCGATGCCTATGCGGCCGAGCACCTGACCGCCGAGGCGGCCGCGGCCAGCGGCTTCGTCGACGAGGTGATCGACCCGGCCGAGACCAGGGCGTCGCTGGCCTGGGCACTCAGCACGATCGCCGCCGGCGTACGGCAGCCAGCGGGGATCCCGAAATGGTGAACTCGTACGTCGCCCTGGGCGACAGCTTCACGGCCGGCAACGGGATCGAGCCGGGGCGGCGTTGGCCGGACCTGCTGGCCGCCGAACTCGCCGCGGGACGGGAGGGTTTCGAGTACGTCAACCTGGCCCGCGACGGGGCCGACAGCCGCGAGGTGCTGACCACGATCCAGCCGGCGATCGAGTGCCGGCCCGACCTCGTCACCCTGGCCTGCGGAGCCAACGACGTGCTGCTCAGCACCCGCCCCGACATCCCCGCCTTCGAAGGCCGCTTCGATTACATGCTCAAGAGCCTGCGGGATGGGATTCCGGGGGTACGGCTGCTGGTCTCGACCTATCCCGACGACTGGCAGATGCCGGGGCTCGGCCCCCGCACCGCCCAGCGGATCGACCGCGGCATCCGGGCGGTCAACCAGACGGTCATCGAACTCGCCTTCGCCCACGGGGTGCCGTGCATGGACGTCACCTCCCACCCCGGCGCGAAGGAGCCCGGCAACCTCGACGCGGACGGCCTCCACCCTTCGGCGCTCGGCCACCAGCGGGCCGCGGCCGAGTACGCGCAGGCGATCTACCGCCATTTCGAACTGGACAAAGACCAAAGGAGGATCACCGCATGAACACCAGCGGAGTGTTCGGCTCCGGCTTCGACCAGCTCGAGGTCGGGGACGGGTTCGAAACCGAATTCAGGACGATCTGCGACGAGGATCTGACCGCCTTCTCCGACCTGACCTGGGACCACCATCCCCTCCACACCGACCCGGAGTGGGCGGCCGGCTCTCCCTTCGGCAGCCGGATCGCCCACGGCATGCTGCTGCTCTCCTACTCGGTCGGCCTCGCCCCGATCGATCCCGAGCGAGTGGTCGCGCTGCGAGGCTTTGACCGCGTGGTGTTCAAGCGTCCGGTCCACATCGACGACCAGATCAGCCTGCGAGGAAAGATCGCCGAGCTTCGTCCGATCGACGACGAGACCGGCATCGCCCGCTTGACCTGGACGGTGGTCAACCAGGACGTGCAGACCGTGCTCAAGGCCAACGCCGAGATCATCTGGCGCCGGGCCGCACCGGTGCCCGAACCGGTGTATCTCTGATGACCTCGAACCGATACGTGGCCACCGCCAACCACGCTCCCGCGAGCCCGAACGGTTCGGCTCGGCCCGACCCCGGCGAGCCCCAGCTGCTCCAAGGCAAGCGGATCCTGATCACCGGCGTGGTCAACCGGCGCAGCATCGCCTTCGCCACCGCCGAGCGGGCGCAGCGACTCGGCGCCGAGGTGATCCTGACCAGCTTCGGCCGGATCCGCCGCATGACCGAAAGGGCGGCGGCCCGCCTGCCCCGGGAGGTGCCGGTGCTGGAACTCGACGTCAACAGCGAACAGGACCTGGACCGCCTGCCCAGCCTGGTCGGCGAGCATTGGGACGGGATCGACGGGGTCCTCCACGCGATCGCCCATGCCCCGGGCGACGCGCTCGGCGGCAACTTCCTCGCGGCGCCGCGCCAGAGCGCCGCCGAGGCCTTCGAGACCAGCGCCTACTCGTTCAAGGCGCTGGCCGACTCGGTCCGGCCGCTGCTCAGCGACCAGGGCGCCAGCCTGGTCGGCCTCGACTTCGATGCGACCGTGGCCTGGCCCTCCTACGATTGGATGGGCGTGGCCAAGGCCGCGCTCGAATCGGTCTCCCGCTACCTCGCCCGCGATCTCGGGCCGGAGAAGGTCCGGGTCAACCTGATCTCGGCCGGCCCGATCCGCACCGCCGCGGCCGGCGGCGTGCCCGGCTTCTCCGATCTCGCCGATTCCTGGTCAACGGCGGCCCCGCTCGATTGGGACATGGACGACCCGGAACCGGTCGCCGACACCGCCGCCTTCCTCTTCTCGGACCTCTCCCGCAGGATCACGGGCGAAATCATCCACGTCGACTCCGGCTTCCACGCGATCGGCGCCACCCCGCCCCCGGCCTGAACCGAGACCCCGTGACGGACAGACTTTGCCAGCCGGCGAACGGGCGGTGCAACAATGCGAAACATGAACTTCGAACGCACCGATTTCGTATCGATCCCGGTTCAGGACATGGAACGGGCAAAAGCCTTCTACCGCGACGTGCTGGGCATGGACAGCCCCGACTGGGATGCCGGCTGGCCCGAGATCGAGACCGGAAACGTGTCCCTGTACCTGGTCGACCCGAGCGTGAGGGGCGTCGACTTCGCACCCCACAAGGTCGAGGTCGCGCTACGGGTCCCGGATGTACCGGAGGCCAAGCGGGAGCTCGAAGCAAAAGGGGTCGAGTTCAGCGGCGAGCATGACACCGGGGTCTGCAAGATGGCCTTCTTCGAGGACAGCGAGGGCAACGCCCTGATGCTGCACCGCCGCTACGCCCCCTGACGATGGGTCGGCGTTAGACGCGCCAGGCGGACCAGCAGGGCCGTCGTGGCGAGGCCCGAGAGGGCGAGCAGCAACAACAACGCCTTGTCGCCGAGCGGGACGGCGCTCACCCCGTAGAGCAAGACGACCGGCAGGATCGTCGCCAAACCCAGGATCCCGGCGAGCATGCCCGCCGGGTCGCGGTGCCGTCGGATCGTCCCGATCGCCAGCGCACCGATCATTGCCAGCCCGTAGGCGACGAGGCATATCCCAAGCCCGTTCAAGTCGACCTTGCCGAGGGCCACATACTGCGGGTACAGGAGCCGGGCCGAGATCGCGCCCACGGCCACCCAGGCCGTCGTCGCCAGGACCGCTGGGAATGAAGCGCGGCGGCCGGGGCAGATGCTCGCGGCGAGAAACAGCAGTCCGGCCGGGATCACGGCACCGAGAAACGGCAGGTCGAAACCGCTGGCAGTCCAGGTGGCCGTGGCCTCGAGCGGTCCGTTCAACAGAAGCCCGTTGCCTTGCGCGACGCCTAGCAGGACGACGAGGGTCCCGCCGAACGCCAATGGCAGACGCCATCCCGCGAGCAGCCCGAGCAGGGCGAGGGCGGGCGCGGCGATGACGGCGATCCAGCTCCAGCCGGGCCAGGCCAGTCCATCGATGCCGAGCCAGAAGGCGAGGGTGCCGAGGTCGACGGCCAGGAGGGCCACCGCCACCGGCAGCGCTATCCGCCGAAGCGCTTCCTGCCAAGGCAGCTCGGCGAGGTCACCGGCTCGGGCGACCAGTCCACCGCGGAGCAACCCCAACGCCTCACGGCCGGTCGACGACTGGCCCTCATCGACCAGATCCCGCGCCAAGGAGATCAGCACCGCGCCCTCCGCCTGTCTCATCTCGCGCGGATAGGCGCGCAGCGCGAGCCAGAGCCGCGCCCCTCCTTCCCTGCTCACGCCTCGACCGCCTTCGCCGGACGGGTCGCGCCGGCGCCTTCGACGATCGCCGCGGCGCTACGCATCCGGGTCGCCTCTTCGTGAAGCGCGGTTCGGCCTTCGCTGGTCAACGAGTAGGAGCGGCGCTTCCGCCCGGCCACTAGTTCGTCACCGATTTCCACGAGCATTCCTTGTTTGACGAGCCGGTCGAGCGCGCCATAGAGCGTGCCCGCGGTCAGGCGCACGCGCCCGTCCGAAAGCTCCGATGCTCGCTGCGCGATCGCGTAGCCATGGAGCGGGCCGTCGAGCAGCGCGGCCAGCAGAAAGTAGGTTGGTTCTCGGATCTCAGGCGGCATGCGCAGAGCATAGATCATCCATCGATGTATCGTCGTCCGATATATGTTGAATGAGCAGCGGACCAGTCGCGCCGGAGCGCATAATTGGAATGTGGCACGAGATCCCGAACCCGGTGTGACCGAAGAGCTCCGCTCGCTCGAACCGATCTTCCACCGGGTCGAAGCGGGCTCCGGCCGGGAGGCATTCGAGGCGATCGCTTCGCCCGACTTTCTCGAGGTCGGCGCGAGCGGCCAGGTCTACGACCGGGACTTCGTCCTCGACACGCTGGCCAGGCGCCACTCCCAGCCACATGACGATCGGTGGCAGATCCACGACTTCGAGGCCCGCGAACTCAGCGACGACCTGTGGCTGGTGACCTACGAGCTCGACCAGGACGGTCGACGCAGCCGCCGGGCCACGATCTGGCGACGGACAGAGTCCGGCTGGATGGCCGAGTACCACCAGGGAACCCTGCTGCCGCCCACTCCCGAACCGCCGATACCGGACCGAGGCGTGTAGCGGAAGCGATGGAAGACCTGCTGATCAATCTCACCTTCGTCGCCGCGATCGGGGCGGGGACCCGGTTCGTGGTCGGCGGCGGCGGACGGTTCACCTTTCCGGCCGCGACCCTGGCCTTGGCCGGGATCACCCTGGCGATCAGCGTCGCCGGCAACCTCGACCAGGCATTGCTGGACAGTCTCGATCGAAACCGCGATCAGCTGCTGTCCGGCGAGGTCTGGCGGATCTTCACGCCGCTTTTCGTCCAGGACGGCGGCTGGGCCGGCACCGCTTCCAACATCATCGCCCTGCTCTTCATCGGCACGATCACCGAAACGGTCTTCAGCCGCCGCGTCCTCTTGGCCGCCTACTTCACAGCCGGACTGCTCAGCGAGATAGCCGCCTACACGATCTTCCAGCATCAGGGCTACGCCGGAAACTCGGTCGCGATCCTCGGGCTCGCGGGCCTCTGCCTGGTCACCTTCGCAACCCAGGCCGAAACCGTCACCAAGGCCATCGCGGTGGTCGGCCTGCTCGCGGGCGCCATCCTCCTGGTCACCGGAAACCTCCACGGGGTCGGCTTCACGGTCGGCGTCGCCGTGGGCGTAGCGCTTGTCGGGTCCCCCAAACCCTTGCGATCGGGCGGGTAGGGTTCGGTCCATGCCTTCCGACTCGGAACTCGTCTGGTCCAGCGACGGCGGGGACTTCCGCCCGGAACAGAAGCGGGAAAAGAAGAAGCGTGGCGGGAAGCCCGCCGCGGCGCCGGTTCCCGGCCCAGCCCCTGCCGGCTCCACCATCAAGGTGAAACGGGAGACCTCGGGCCGCAAAGGGAAGACGGGCACCACGATCTCGGAGATCCCCCTCGGGGAAGCCGAGACCAAAGCCCTCGCCAAACGACTGAAGCAGCATTGCGGCGTCGGCGGCACCGCCCGCGGATCCACTATCGAACTCCAGGGCGACCACCGCGACAAGGTGATCGCCTACCTCGAAAAAGAAGGCCACCGCGCGGTCCGAGCCGGGGGTTGAGCTTTAGTCGGGGTGACCGGATTCGAACCGATGATCTCCTGCTCCCAGGGCAGGCGCGTTACCAGGCTTCGCTACACCCCGTAGTGGATTGTGATTCTACTTCCACTCGCTCCTAATGCGATCCATCCAAGCCTCTAGGCGCGCTCTGAGTTGCGTGTCTCCCATCGAGACGCTCAGGACGCCGTGGGCAGAGCGCCAAGTCCGGCCGGTCAGTTGGTTGCTGTTCGACTTTCTCTGGAGGTTTATGTCTTCTGGAAGGACCCCGACGATCCCGCTCCAGAACTCCTGAAGTTCGTGCAGATCCTGATCAGCGTGATACTGGACGGAATAGCGGATCTTGTTCTTGCCCAGTCTCCTGATCCATCGGCTACCCAGGGCAATCACCGTCGGATCCGAGTTGGCGATACAAACAGTGTTTCGACAACGTTTGGACCCCTCACCGAGATACATGCAGACAAAGTCGCGAAAGGTCTCGTCCTTGGCCAAATCGTCGAATTCATCCACACCTTGCTGATAAGCCCGCTCCCGTTTGAGACGGGCACGTTCGCTGTTGGCAAGTGACGCTTTGCGGCGCTTCTCAGATTGCTTTGCGGTCTCGGGAATCTTGATCCGCCCTACCCAGTAGAAAGCCGTTGTTCTCGAGACCGACAATCGTTCGGCTATTTCGTCGATTGTCAGCTTCTTTTCGACTCTCAGCTGGATCGCTTTCTTTCTGATGTATTCGGGATGGGCCATAAGTCCATGGTCATCCTCGAGGCGGTCGAGAAAGGGGCGAAAAGGGCTTACACAAGGGGTTTGCAACAAAGTCGTTGCAAAGAATCTGCACTTTTGTTGCAGTTAGAGACCCTGGGACTGACGCCAGGCTTGGAAGGCCTCGCGGGTCGTGTATTCCGGGGTGTAGCCGAACTCCTCCTTGAGGCGGCTGTTGTCGAGCACCGGACGGTAGGCGAGGAAGTCGGTCTGGGCCGGGCCATGCGGGGTGAGGTCGAGGAAGTGGCCGATCCAGAGGCCGGCCTTGAGCGCGCCGACCGGCACCGGGAGGGTCTTCTTGCCGAGCTCGGCGGCGATCTCGTCGACCGTCATCGCGCCGTCCCCCGCCACGTTGTAGATCCCCGTCTTCTCCCCCAGCACCCCCTGCAGGATCACCCCGACCACGTCCTGGTCCCAGATGAAGACGAAGGGCGATTCGGAACCGCGGATCTTCAGCAGGCGCTTCGACCTGAACAGGTCGGTGATTTGGTTGTCGACCGACTCCCCCAGGATCGTGCCGATCCGCAGCACCACCTGTTCAAGCTCGGGGTGCGACTCGCGGAGCGCCGCCAGTTCCTCCTCGACCAGCCGCTTGTGCAGGCTGTACGGGAAGGTCTCCGTGCCGCGGACCGGATCGTCCTCGGTCAGCCAGGCCGGGTTGTCCGCGTGGTAGCCGTAGGCTGCCCCGCTGGAAGAGACAATCACCCGTTTCACCCCATGCGCGAGGCAGGCGTCGAAGACGTTCTTCGAACCGGTCACGTCAACCGCGAACTCCTGCTCGACCGTGGTGTTCGCCCCCGGATTGACGATCGAGGCGAGGTGAACCACGGTGTCGATCCCGTGTTCGCCGATCGGCCCGGAGATCGCCGAGGCGTCGGTGACGTCGGCGACGACGTAGTCGACCCCGTCCGCCCGACGTTCTTCGGGCTGATGGTGCAGGTCCGCCGAGACGACCAACTCGACCTGGTCCTCGGCCTCGGCCAGGCCGCGCACGACCGAATGCCCGAGAAATCCGTTGCCGCCGGTGACCAGAACCCGCTTCATCGATCAGAGCCTATCCCGGCAGGGCTGCGAAGCGGTGCGCTGGCAAGCTCTGCCTGCCGGGATAGGCTCTTACCCGCCTTCTGCCGCTTCCAGAGTGCTCTCGCCCACGTCACCGGTCGGTCGCTTCGCCCACCAGCTGGAGAGCGCCAGGCCCGCGATCAGGTCCCAGACACCCCACCAGGCAGCGACCATCGCCACCCCGCCGAGTCCCTCGAAAACGCTCAAGGCGATACCGAGGCCGAGGGCCGCGTTCCTCACCCCCACCTCGAAGGTGATCGCCCGCCGGTTCGGCTCCGAGACCCGGAAAGAAGCGGCGATCCCGTAGCCCAGCAGCAGCGCCAGCGTGTCGTGCAGGAAGACCGCCACCGCGACCAGGGCGATGTAGTTGACGAAGACGCCGATGTTGCCGATCAGCGCGCCAAGGATGAAGAGGACCAGGAAGATCATCGAGAACTTCTTGACCAGGGGCTGGACCTTCTTCGCGAATTCCGGCTTGCGGCTGGAGATGGTCAGCCCGAGGCAGAGGGGGATGCCGATCAGCACGACGATGTCGAGCAGCAACTCGATTGCGCTCACGTCCACGTCCTTGAGCACCTGCGACGCCTCCGGATGCATGCCGGCCCAGAAGGCGATGTTGAGCGGCATCAGGAAGATCGCCAGGAAGTTCGAGAGGGCGGTCATCGACAGCGAGAGGGCGACGTTCCCCCGCGCCCGGTAGACCAGGATGTTCGAGATGTTGCCCGGCGGGCAGCAGGCGACCAGGATCATCCCGAGGGCGATCGAAGGCCGGAAGCCGAGGGCCAGGGTCAGGAGGTAAGTGATGGCCGGCAGGCAGATGAACTGGGCCGCGACCCCGACCGCCATCGCCTTCGGCAACTTCGCGACGTGCCGGAAGTCGTCGACCTTCATCTCCAAGGCGATGCCCAGCATGATCACGAAGATCACCGCGCTGAGCAGGAGAAGCATGCCGTCGCTGGTGTTCAGGTTCGCACTGTCGATGTCCTCCGCCCCGAAGGGGAGGTTGGGCAGAAAGGCCAGGCTCATGCGCGGATGACCCGGCTCATGCGAAGATCTTCAGGTGCCGGTGGATCTCGGCCCGGTAGGCGTCCTTGTTGACGTAGAACGGGAGCCGGTCGAGCTGACGGTAGTTGTAGCCCGCGAAGAGGTCGGGCTTGGGACCCTGGACGCGGCGCCACATCTCCTCGGCCCGGGCCGGATCGCGATCACCGGCCTCGATGAACTCGGAGACGAGGTGGGCCTGGTTGTAGCGGCCCTGCCAGCCGAGCCCGGTCGCCTCGACCATGCCGAGCACGAAGACGTTGCGGTGCTTCGGGGTGAAGATGTTGAGGTAGAGGTCCGGGCTGTTGCCACGCCAGTTGAGGTGTTCCGGGTCGATGAACGGGTAGTGGAGCTTGTAGCCGGTGGCCAGCATGACCAGGTCGTATTCCCCGGTCGATCCGTCGACGAACTCGACCCCGGTCTTGGTGAAGCGCTTGATGTTCTTGCGGACGTGGATGTCGCCGTGGCCGGCGTGGTAGAGCACCTGGGTGTTCATCACCGGGTGGGTCTCGTAGATCCGCCCCTCCGGCTTGGGGAAGCCGAGCCGGGCCGGGTCGCCGGTCAGGAACTTGATGAACTTCCCGTCGATCCTGGTCTTGAGGAAGGCGGGCAGCGCCTTGCCCTCATTCAGGGTGTCGGAGGGACGGCCGAAGATGTACTTGGGAAAGAACCAGTAGCCGGAGCGCAGGCTCATCTCGATCGACTCCGCGTAGTGGACCGCGTCCACGGCGATGTCACAGCCGGAGTTGCCGCAGCCGACGATCAAGGCTTTCTTGTCCCGGAAGATGTCGGGCCGCTTGTAGGAAGCGGTGTGGAGGATCTCTCCCTCGAACTCGTCCTCGCCCTCGAAGGCCGGGATGCTGGGCTCCGAGAGGATGCCGTTGGCGATGATCACCCCGGCGTAGCGGCCGCTCTCCTCCTCCCCGTTCTCGTTTCGGATCGTCACCTTCCAAGCCGAATCGTCTGATTCCGGATCTTCCGGCTCCGCCCCGATCACCTCGGTGCCGAAGCGGTAGTTCCGCCGCAGGTCGAAGGTGTCCGCGTAATCCTTGAAGTAGGTGTTCATCTCCCAGTGGCTGGGGAAGTCGGCCACTTCGTCGCGCATCGGGAACTCGTCGTAGGCGGTGGTCGTCTTCGAAGAGATCAGGTGCGCCGACTCGTACATAGTCGACTTCTCGCTGGTGATGTCCCAGAGGCCGCCGACATCGGAGTGGACCTCGAAGCCGACGAAGTCGATCCCGCGGCGGGAGAGGTTGCGGGCCGCGGAGAGCCCGGTCGGTCCGGCCCCGATCAGAGCCCACGGAAGTTCGTTATTTGCGTCCCCCTCAGGCACCACGTTCCGGGCATCCTACGCCACCGCCCCTCCGGTGCCGCCACCGGGGCGCGGTACGGTTGGCACATGGCGGACGTCGCCCCCATCCACGCGCTCCATTACGACCTGAACGCGGTCGGCTCCCTGAGTGACGTGATCGCCCCGCCGTACGACGGGGTGAGCGAAGAGCTGCGGTCCGAACTGCTGGCCCGCTCACCTTTCAACGTGGTCGAGGTCGACCTGCCGGAATCCCCCGGCGGCGACCGCTACGAGCACGCGGCCGGCACCCTCGAGGAATGGATCTTGAGCGGCATCCTCCACCAGGACCGCGAGCCTTCGATCTGGGCTCTCACGCAGGAGTACAACGGGCCCGACGGTTCGCTCCGGATCCGCAACGGCATCCTGGCCCGGGTCCGGGTCGAGGATTATGGCCCCGGCCGGATCCGGCCCCACGAACGCACCCAGCCGGGTCCGAAACAGGACCGGCTCGACCTGGCCCGCGCCACCCGCTTCAACCTCTCACCGATCTTTTCACTGACCGCACGGGATGCCTGGCCACAGGTCGAACCGGCGACCCACACCGAACCCTGGGCCGAGGTACTCGGCGAGGACGGGACTCTCAACCGGATCTGGCGGGTCACCGACCCAGAGATCCACCGGGCGGTCGCCTGGGAGCTGAGCGAGGCGGAATTGCTGATCGCCGACGGCCACCATCGCTACGAGACCGCCCGCACCTACCGCGACGAGGTCGGCGGCGAAGGCGCCCATTGCTACACCCTCATGTCCCTCACCGGCCTGGCCGACCCGGGGCTGACCGTCTTCCCGATCCACCGCCTGCTGTTGGGCATCGGCGACCCCGATCTCGCCGATCGCTTCAAGAGGGGCATCGAGGAGGCGTTCGAGACGCTCACCGAGGGCGATCTCGACCCGGCGGGTCTGGAGGGGACCGGCTGCTTCGGGTTGTACGAGGCCGACGGCTCCAGACGGCTGCTTCGGCTCCGCGATCCCGCTTCCCTCGATGCCCTCTTCGACGGCCGCTCCGCCGCCTACCGCAATCTCGACCCGGCGATCCTCGAGAAGGTCGTCTTCGGCGAGATCCTCGGCATGAGCGAGGCCGACGTCGAGGCGAAGAAGGGACTCGGCTACGCGAAGTCGCTCGAAGAAGCAACGAGCGAAGTCGAGGCGGGCCGGGCCGGGGCCGCCTTCATCCTCCGCCCCACCCCGGTCGAGCAGGTCCGGGCGGTCGCCGACGCCGGCGAGACGATGCCGCCCAAGTCGACCTACTTCTTCCCCAAGCTCCCGACCGGCATCGTCTTCAACCCCCTGAGCTGACCTCGCGGACCGCTCGGTTCGATTTACGGGCGCTATATCCCCCCAAATCGAACCCATCAGCCCGCGACCTTTAGGATCGGGTCATGGTCAAGATCTATACGAAGAAGGGCGACGACGGGACGACCGGGCTCTGGTACGGGGGCCGGGTCGAGAAATCCGGACTGAGGACCGACGCCTACGGCACCCTCGACGAAGCCTGCTCCGCGCTCGGGGTCGCTCGGGCGCTCTGCGATGACGGCCAGGAAGAACTCGCAGCCGACATCCTCGCCCTGCAGAACGAGCTGTTCGTGGCCGGGGCCGAGCTCGCCACCGCTCCGGAAGCGGCCGAGCGGCTCGAAGACGGGATCAGCCGGATCACCGCCGAGATGGTCGACGCGCTCGACCCCGAGATCGACAAGTACATGGAGCGGGTCGACCTGCCGCCCAAGTTCGTGATCCCCGGCGGCACCCAGCTTTCGGCCCAGCTCGACGTGGCCCGCACCATCGTGCGGCGGGCCGAGCGGGCGACCGTCCGTATCCAGCTCGCCGGCGAGCTCGCCTCGACCGAGATCCTGCGCTTCCTCAACCGGGCCTCGGACCTCGTCTTCTCGATGGCCCGCTACGCCGACGTCGACTCCCCGGACCTCTTCGAAGGCCGGCGCAAGTCCGGGGACTGAGACCTTGGCCTGCCGGCGAGGCGGTCGCTGACCCGATGGACCTGGGCCTGAAAGGCCGCGTCTGCGTGGTGACCGGGGCCAGCGGCGGGATCGGACTGGAGGTGACCCGGCAGCTCTGCGACGAGGGCGCCAAGGTGCTGATGGTCTCCCGCGATCTCGAACAACTTGCGGCGATGTCCGAGGTGGTCCGGGCCGAGGGCGGTGAAGCCGAGGTCGTGGTCAAGGACGTGACCGACGACTGTGCCGGTCAGCACATCGTCGCTGCCGCGAAACAGGCCTTCGGCAAGGTGGACGTGCTGGTCAACAACGCCGGTGCCGCCGAGTGGAAGCCGCTGGAGGAAGCGAGCGAAGAAGACTTCCGTTTCCAGTTCGAGCTAAGCGTGATCGCCCCGCTCAACCTGATGCGGGCGGCGATCCCCGAGATGACCGAGCGCGGCTGGGGCCGGGTGGTCAACGTCTCCTCGACCGCCGGCAAACGACCCTCGGCGATGATGCCCGACTACTCGGTCGGCAAGGCGGCGATGCTCTCGCTCTCCCGGCAGTTCGCCGAGCGCCACGCCAGCGAGGGCGTGATGGTGAACGCGGTCTGTCCCGGGCCGACGGCCTCCGACCTCTGGATGGCCGAGGGCGGACTGCTCGACCAGTCGAAGGAAGCGGCCGGCCACGCGACTCGCGAGGAGGCGCTGAGGGCGACCGGCTCGAAGCGGCCGATCGGGCGGCTGGGCACGCCGGAGGAGATCGCATCAGCAATCGTCTTCCTCTGCTCCGAACGCGCCTCTTATGTTTCGGGCGTAGCTTGGGGCATAGACGGGGGCACCGTCCCAGTGATCATCTAACCGGAGGCCGGCAACTTCAGCAGCGCACGCGTCTGGTGCGGGGCGATGCGGTCGCGGCCGCCGAGGCCTTCGAGCTCGATCAGGAAGACGCAGCCGACCACCTTCGCCCCCAGTTTCTCGACCGCGTCGATCTTCGCCCGGGCGGTGCCGCCGGTCGCGATCAGGTCGTCGTGGACCAGCACCCGGGCACCGTCGGAGAGCGCGTCGGCGTGGACTTCTAGCGCGTCGAGCCTGTACTCGAGCTCGTACTCGACCGAGACCGTCTCGGCCGGCAGCTTGCCGGGCTTGCGGGCGGGGATGAACCCGATGCCGAGCGCCTGGGCCAGCGCCCCGCCGAAGATGAAGCCACGGGACTCGGCAGCCACCACGAACTCGGCCCCGAGCGGCTCGGCCAGCGCGGCGAGGTCCCGGGTCACCGCGCGGCAAGCTTCGCCGTCGAGCAGCAGCGGGGTGATGTCCCGGAAGAGGATCCCCGGCTCGGGAAAGTCGGGGACTGGGCGAATCAGTGAGGAATAGTCCGGCTGGTCACCCATGAGCGAGGCTACTTGCGGGTCGCGGTGAACTTCTGGTCGGCCTGGCAGAGCCCGCTGACGATCATCCGGCCACTCACCTTCTTGCCCTTCACCTTGCCGGTCAGAGTGCGCTGGTCGTCCTTGAAACTCACATCGGGCGACCCCTTGAAGACCGCGCTGAAGACGCCGTTGCCCTTGATCTTCGAGCTGGCGCTCGGTCGCTGCGCCGCCGACGGGTACTTGAAGGCGACGAAGGTGGTGCCGATCCCGTAGCAATAGCCGGACGGATTGCCCTTGAAGGAGGTGACCCGGTTGTGCTTGATCTTCAGCGTCACTTTGACCTTGCCTTCGTCCTTGCCGACGTACGTGCCGTTCTTCGCGGCGCCGGCGGCGGCCGGGAAGAGAAGGGTCGCGAGCAACGCGACGACTGCTGCGAGCCGGTTTCTGGTCATGGCGCGGCAGCTTACCGACGAGCGTTACGGCATGATCGTGCTGTGGACTTCACCGCGATCGACCTTCCGGGGATGCTGCTCGACACCGAGTCCGCGGTGGCGATGAAGGCACACGGCAGCACCGAGGCGGCGGTCCTGCTGCCGATCTCCGGCTGGCCCGAGGCACCTCGCCTCACCTTCACCGAACGAAGGGCCGACCTGCGCAAGCACGCGGGTGAGATCTCCTTCCCCGGCGGCACCACCGAACCCGAGGACAGGGACCTCGAGGACACTGCCCTGCGCGAATCGGAGGAGGAGATCGCGCTGCACCGGGTCCACGTCGAGGTCGTCGGCGCGGTCCCGCCGGTCGGCACCTTCGCCACCTCCTTCCGGATCCGGCCGATCGTCGGGCTGGTCTCCGGGGAGGCGACCATGGTCGCCAACCCGGACGAGGTCGCGGCGATCCTCTCCTTCGGCTTCGACGAGTTGCTGGACTCGTACGCGATGCGGCGGCTGGTCCGGCGCGGAGTGCCGATCCGCACTCCCACCTTCGAGCTCGGACGTCACTTGATCTGGGGCGCAACCGCCCGGATCCTGACCGACTTCTTCCACCGGATCGGGGCGATGGACTGATCAGGCGCCCGCGGCGGCTCTATGCTGCTGCCGATGTCCGAGCCGCTCAAGTTCAGCCTCGACGGCAAGATCCTCGGGCCGGGCGAAGCCTTCCTGCCCCTGCCTGACGACGGCTTGCTGCGGGGCGACGGAGTTTTCGAAGTGGTGCGGGTCTACCGGGGCCGGCCTTTCGCGCTGGACCTGCACCTCGACCGGATGGAACGCTCCGCGGCGACCATCGAACTGCCGCTCGATCGCGGCCTGCTGAGCGTGGATGTCGACGGGCTGCTCGCCTCGCTCGACCACCCGGACTGCCTGCTGCGCCTGGTCCAGACCCGGGCCGGACGGAGGATCGTCACCACCGAGAAGCTGCCGGTCCACACCCCGTCGATCGCCCTCGCCACCGTCACCTACTCGCCGACCGTGGTCCTCAACGGCGTCAAGTCTCTTTCCTACGCCGCCAATATGCAGGTGACCCGACTGGCCCGGGCCGCCGGCGCGGCCGAGGCGCTGTTCATCCGTCCCGACCAGGTCGTGCTCGAAGCGCCGACCTCGTCGATCTTCTGGGCGACGGCCGATGGAAGGCTGCGGACGCCGGCGCTCGAGGCGGGAGTGCTCGACTCGATCACCCGGCGCAAGATCGTCGAGGGGATCGAGGTCGAGCAGGGCGAGTTCCCGCTCGACGACCTGCTCGCCGCACCCGAGGCCTTTCTCGCCTCGACCACCCGCGAGGTCCAGCCGATCTCGAAGATCGACGATGTCGGGTACGGCGCAGCGCCGGGCCCGCAAACAGAAGCGGCGGCGAAAGCTTTCGCCGCCGCATTGGCCGAAGACCTCCGAGACTAGACTGGCAGAGCCCCTCCCAGCCATTCATTGCTTCAAATGGGAGGGGCGGGTTACTCGTGGAGGGCGGGTCGGACCCCGCCCGACTCCTGTTAAAAAGTCGCGTCGCGGAGGTACCACTCCGCGTCGAGGGCGCCCTTGCAGCCGGAACCGGCGGCGGTGATCGCCTGGCGGTAGGTGTGGTCGACCAGGTCGCCGACCGCGAAGACCCCGGCCAGGTTCGTCTTCGTGGAAGTCGGGTCGGTCTTGACGTAACCCTCCTCGTCGGTGTCGACCTGACCCACGACCAGCTCGGAGCGCGGGATGTGGCCGATCGCCACGAAGACGCCGTCGACCGGCACCTCTTCGACCTCGCCGTTCTCGGAATGCTTGAGCCGGACCTTCTCCAGCGAGCCGTCCTCGCCGGCCACGAACTCCTCCGGGCTCCAGGGGGTCTTGACCGCGATGTTGGGCTGGCTCTCGGCCCGCTCCTGCATGATCTTCGAGGCGCGGAACTCGTCCCGGCGGTGGACCAGGTCGAGGTTGGACGCGAACTTCGAGATGAAGACCGCGTCTTCCATCGCCGAGTCGCCGCCGCCGATCACCATGGTCGAGCGGTCCTTGAAGAAGGCGCCGTCGCAGACGCCGCAGGTCGAGACGCCGCGGCCCATCATCTCCATCTCACCGGGAATGCCCAGCCGCTTCGGCTCGGCCCCCATCGCGAGGATCACGGTCTTGGCGTGGTGTACCTCGTCGCCGAGATAGACCTTGTGGATGCCGCCGTCGGTCAGTTCGACCTTGTCGACGTCATCGGTCACGAACCGGGTACCGAAGCGTTCGGCCTGGTCCCGGAAGCGGGTCATCATCTCCGGGCCCATGATCCCCTCGGGGAAGCCCGGGTAGTTCTCGACATCGGTCGTGTTCTGGAGCTGGCCGCCCCACTGGAACCCTTCGAAGACGAGTGGATTGAGTTCGGCCCGGGCCGCGTAGAGGGCGGCGGTGTATCCGGCCGGACCCCCGCCGATGATGATGATGTTTTCGACCTCGGTATCGCTCATTTCCAAATTCCTGTTTTCTGGTCCGGTTTCATTACTTTACTTTCTGAAGTAAGTGTAGCGCTTCAGAGGATCTCTTCGATCATGCTCGGGCGCGGCGGCCGGTCGATCGGCAGGCCGTCCTTCTTCCAGCGCTTGACCCTGTTCCGCAGCTGGAAGAAGGCGGCGACGCCAGGCGGTATCGGCAGCCAGAAGGCGACCAGGCGATAGATCAGGATGGCCGCGAAAACCTGCTCCTCGGGGAAGCCGAAGAGCACGAAGGTGCCGATCATGCCGGCGTCCACCGCTCCGACCCCGGCCGGGACGAAGGGGATCAGGTTGGCGACCATGCCGATGAAGAAGCCCATCACCACCACCCCCAGCGGGATCGCGATGCCGAAGGCCTTGAAGGAAGCCCAGAGGATGCCGATGTTGGCCGCCCAGAAGCCGATCGCCCCGACCACGGCGAGGCCGGCCCGCGAAGGATTGGCGACCAGCCGCAGGGCCGCACGGGTGCCGTCGGCGACCATCGCCGGCACGGTCGCCAGCCGAGCCAGGAAGGTCACCCCGGAATGCCGCTTCGCGAACTGGTCCATGCGCCGCTCGAAATCGGTCGGCAGCAGCGCCAGGGCACCGAAGAGCAGCATCACGACGCCGGCGATCGCGGCCGGGACGATGGTCAGGGAAACCGTGGTCGAGCCGTGCAGCACGCCGGTCCGGAGCAGGATCCCGAAGACCACGACGGCCAGCGGGTAGAAGAGGTAGTGGAGCACGATGAAGGCGACCATGCGGGTGCCGACGTCGCGCCGCTCCATGCCGCCCTGCCGGAGCGCCCAGTAGGTGAGGACGACGCCACCGGCCCCGCCGGCCGAGAAAAGCAGGGTCGCCGCAAAGCCGGCCATGTTTATCTCGTAGGCCTCCCGCCAGGTGATCGGGAAGGTCTCGCCGCCGACCACCGCCCGGAACAGGGCTATATATGTGATGAACGAGAGGACGCAGAACCCGATCGCGACGACGACGTAGACCGGTTTCGCCTCGCCCAGCATCCCGATCGCGTCACCGAACCCGGCCAGTTTCGGCAGCAGGAAGTAGATCGCGACGATCAGGAGCACGATCAGGGCGAGGGTCTGAACCATCCCTTTGGTGGTGAAGACGGGAAGGCCGTCGCCCTCCTCTTCCTGCTCGGTTGACCGGTCGTGCTCTTCGGTCATCCGCCGGCTGCGATCGCCTCGAGTCGTTGGAGCCTGCGGTTGATCATCTCGACGATCGGTCGGGCCACCGGCTCACCCTTGCGGGCCAACAACACCACCCCGGCCCCGGCCAGCAGGTCGGTCACGTAATGCTCGCCCAGATATATGAGGGCGAAGCCGAGCGAAAGCGCATAGGCCCAGCCCAGCGTCCCCTCGACCTTGCCGCCGGCGTCGGTGAGCAGGATCGCCGCCATGGTCGCGGTGGCGAAGTGCAGCGACGGCATCGCGGCCCACGGGTTCGACCCCAGGGTGCCGAAGATCCGGGTCCAGGCCGGGCCCCAGAGCTTCTCGCCGTACTCCAACATCACTCGCTTTACGTGTTCGTCGGCGATCTTCGGGTCTACGTACCCGTTCTCGGCCGCCCACCACGGCGGCGCGGTCGGAACCAGGAAGTACATCGCGCAGCCGATGTCGAACACGGCCGCGAGCTGCCGGGCCGATTCGGGGAACTTCTCCTTGTTGCGGACCGCGATCCAGAAGATCGCCGCGTAGGGCTGGATGAACCAGAACCAGTGGGTCCAGGCGGCGAACTTGGTCAGGTCGTTGCCGTACCGGCCCTGGTGCAGCCACTTCTGCAGGCGCGAGTTGGGCAGCTTGCCGCGGCCGATCCAGCGGTCCACCTTGATCGGGTACTCAACATAAAGGCGCTCGCGCAGCCGCTTGGGGTCATCGAAGGGAAGCTCGTGGCAGACCGCGAAGGCCCACATCTGGGCGGCGAAGAGGCCGAGGTCACGGCGCCGGGAGCGCGGCCAGAGAACCGCGATCGCCAGTGGCGCCGAGACGGTCGAAGCGACGGTGACGGCAGTCGGGATCTTCAGTTGCCGACGGATGTGGGGAACGATTACCGCGGCCGCCATCGCGCCGACGGCGGCGACGCGGACAGCGGTCCGTTTCGATGACCGGCGGGGCTTCAGCGAGGTCGGCAATCTCATTCCGGATTGACAGCGTATGCGACGGCGCGGCGCGGCCTCCGCAACTGCGATTAGAATGGCCCGCGTCTTGCTGCCTCGATCCAGAAAACCAGTGTCTCTGTTCATCTCTCTGGCCGGCGTGCTGATCGCCTTCGCGCTGAACGCGACCCCGGCCATGGCGCTTTCGCTCAACCCGGACGCCGCTTCGCCCGGGATCGAGGACGCAAACACCCTGCACTGGATCCTCTTCGTCGTGATCTTGGCCGTGATCGTCGTGGTCAACCTGGCGATCCTCAAGGCCGCCCGGCCGCGGAGCCGGGCGGTCACCCCGAAGCCGGGCCGCAAGGTTTCGCAGGTCAAGCTGGCGATCGGCCTCGGCGTCTTCGCGCTCGCCCTTTTCGTGGTCGCCACCGTCTTCTCCGACAAGTCCCGCGAGATTCCGGCCGTAAACGCCGAACCGGTCGCCGGCCAGGTCAAGGGCGAGCCGCTCGAGATCACCGCCACCGGCTCCCAGTGGCTGTGGCGCTTCAACTACCCGAACGGCGCCTTCAGCTACCGCCGCCTGACCGTTCCGGCCGGCGTGACCGTCCAGCTCGACCTCGTCTCGACCGACGTGGTCCACGGTTGGAACGTCCCCGAGCTGACCGGCAAGGCCCAGGCCATCCCCGGCAAGACCAACAAGGTCTACTTCCGCGCCGACGATCCCGGCGTCTACACGAGCCGCTCCTCGGTTCTCTCCGGGCAGGGCTACGACACGATGGAAATCGAAGTCAACGTGGTCTCGCCGGAAGAGTACGAAGCGGCAATCGAAGAGCTGAAGACGGACATCCAGGACGCCCAGGACAAGGTCGAGGCCCAGTTCAAGGCCGAGCGGGACAAGTCGGAAGCGGCCGCTGACCAGGTCGGAAAAGCCGAAACCAACAACGACGCCGAAAGCGCTGAAGCCGAATGAGCCGCACCACCAGCTACCCCCAGACGATGCCGCCGACCCGGCCTGAGATCTCCTCGGACGGCCCCGAGCCGGCCCGGACCCGCTGGGCGCAGCTCGCGACCAGCGCCGACCACAAGGACATCGGCCGGATCCTCGTCTCGGTCGCCTTCGGCTCGATCTTCCTGGCCGCCCTCGAGTTGCTGCTGATGCGGGCCCAGCTCGCCGTGCCGGAGAACGTCTTCCTCAAGGGCGTCACCTTCGACCGGCTGCTCTCGGTCTACGGCGAGACCGCGATCTTCCTGGTCGCCCTGCCGCTGATCATCGGCCTCCTCTACTACGTGGTCCCGCTCCAGATCGGCAGCCGCACCACCGCGATCCCGCGGGTCGGCCAGACCGGGCTCTGGCTGTTCATCTTCGGCGGCATCCTGCTTTACGGCTCCTTCCTCTTCACCCCGCCGGAAGCCGGCATCAACCCGCTTCCCCCCTTCTCCGACGCCACCTTCAACCCCAACAACGGGGTCGACGTCTGGATCGGTTCGACCGGCCTGATCACGCTCGGGCTGCTGATGGTCGCGATCGACCTGCTGGCCACCCTGCATAACCTGCGCGCCCCGGGCATGGCCTGGCGGCGGGCTCCGCTGTTCACCTGGGCCGGCGCGATCGTCACCTGGCTCTTCGTGGTCATCGCGCCGATCTTCCTCGCCGCGATCAGCATGCTGATGATCGACCGCCTCTACGACGGCGGCTTCTTCGCCGGCGACGAAGGCGGCTCGCCGATCCTCTGGCAGCACCTCAGCTACATCTTCTTCACCGGCGTCTACATGTCGGTCGCGATCACCTTCCTCGCCGCGATCGGCGAGATCGTCCAGACCTTCACCGGCCGGGAACTCCCCCGCAAGGCGGTCACCAGGTCCTTCGTCGCGATCGCGATCATCGGCACCCTGGCCTGGACCCAGAACATGCTGACCGTCCCGATCCCGAGTGGCTGGAAGTACTTCGGCATGCTGATGTCGCTGGCCCTGATCGTGCCCTTCGGCCTGATCTTCTACAACCTGATCAGCACCGTCAGCCAGAGCGATTTCCACATGCGGGCGCCGCTTCGCTTCGCGCTCGGTGCGCTCTCGTTGGCTTCGATCGGGCTCGCCGCCGAGATCGCCCAGTCGACCATCGCGGTCGCCACCCAGCTCTCCGAGACCTACGACGCCTGGGCCGCGACCCACTTCACGCTGATCGGCTTCGTCCTCTTCGGCGGCTTCGCGGCGGTCACCTACTGGTACCCGAAGATGACCGGTCGCCAGCTCAACGAGGATCGCGCGGCCAAGTCGTTCGGCCTGATGTTCGTCGGCACGATCATCGCTCTCCTGCCGCTGTTCGCGGCCGGGGTCTCCGGGCAGGTCACCGACTCGTACCGGTACTTCAGCTTCGAGGATCTCGGGGTCTACAACCTGATCGCCGGGATCGGCACCCTGATCCTCTTCGTCGGCATCGTGCTGGCGATCGGCAACCTGGTCGCCAGCCGCAGCGAGGAACCGGCCGCCACCCCGGACCCGTACCGAGGCGATTCACTCGAGTGGCTGGCCCTCTCCCCGCCCCCGGCCCATAACTTCGATGTCCTGCCGGACGTCCACAGCACCCGCCCGATGCGCGACATCCGGGAAGCGGTCATCCGCCGCGACGCCGAGACCGCGGCGGCCGAGGATGCTGCCCCCGTGTCTGCCTAGGCAAGCACGGAGCCGGTAGCCTGAGGTACATGAACTCTGGTGCCGACGCGCGCTCCGTGCGCCCTCGGCAGGCCGCTCAGCCCGCGCAGACCGGCCTGCAGCTTGACGTGATCCCGCTGGTGCGGGATTACATCTCGCTGACCAAACCGCGGATCATCAGCCTGCTGCTGCTGACCACGGTCGCGACGATGTTCGTCGCCGACCCCTCCGGCCCGGCACTGTCGACCATCCTCTGGACCATGCTCGGCGGTTACCTGGCCGCCGGCGGCGCCGGAGCGATCAACCACTACATCGACCGCAACCGGGACGCGCAGAACAACCGCACCAAAGGCCGCCCCCTGGCCGACGGACGGGTCAAGCCGCTCCACGGGCTGATCTTCGGGATCACCCTCGGGGTCGTCGCCTTCTTCCAGCTCTGGCTGACCGTCAACCTGCTGGCCGCCGGCCTGGCCATGGTCGGCCTTTTCGGCTACGTCTTCCTCTACACCCTCTGGCTGAAGCCGCTCACCCCGCAGAACATCGTGATCGGCGGCAGCGCCGGCGCGGTCCCGCCCCTGGTCGGCTGGGCCGCCGCCTCGGGCAGCCTCAGCTGGGACGCGATGTGGCCGTTCCTGATCATCTTCTTCTGGACCCCGCCCCACTTCTGGGCGCTCTCGCTGATGATCAAGGACGACTACGCCAAGACCGGCGTGCCGATGCTGCCGGTCGTCAAGGGCGAAGAGGCGACCCGCCAGGCGATCCTCATCTACACGATCTTCATGGTCGGCTTCACGGTCGGGCCCTACTGCACCGGCCTGCTCGGCCCGCTCTACCTCGCCGCTTCGATCGTGCTCGGCGTCGTCTACATCGGCTTCTCCTTCGCCCTCTGGCGCAAGCCCAGCCCCAAGCTCACCCTCCAGGCGTACCTGTATTCCCTCGCCTACCTGGCCCTGCTCTTCATCAGCATGGCCGTGGCGGCTGTCGCCGCGGCCTGACTAACTGCAGTCGGCGAGCTTCGCCCCGCCTCCATTCTCAACCCGCCCCTCCCACTCGAAGTAACTGATGGTTGGGAGGGGCTCTGCCCGAGGCGGCCTGAACGCCATCACTCCTGATAGAAATAGGCTCAACATGGATCGCAATACCTCTAAATCGAACTTCACCACCGGCATGCTTCTCGGCGCCGGTTCCGCGGCGATCTTCGCCCTCACCTTCGTCTTTGCGGTCCTCTACATCGCCAACTAGGGACCAGACATGAGCCAGATCACCAAACCGACCGAGACGATCCAGCTTCCCGCCCCCTCCTGGGCTCCGGCGGTCTTCGCCCTCGGCGTCCTCGGCCTGGTTGCCGGTCTCTTCGCCAACGACTTCATGTTCCCGTCCTGGTTCTACGCCTTCGTCGGGTTCTTCTTCTGCCTCTTCTCGCTGCGCAGCATGATCAAGAAGGGCCGCCGCGCCTTCTACAGCCTGCCCCGCGAGCAGGGCGATGCCCGGGCCGAGCTCCCGGTCGAGAGCTTCACCGCCCCCACCGCCGAGTAGCCCTTCCGGGGTCGGTCCCGGAGCCTCTGCGAGTCATAAACCCCCGGCCTGTCCGGGCGCTGACGCCTGCTCTGGCTGACGGGAGTGGGTCGGATTTCCGTGCGTGGCACCGGAAATCCAACCCACTGCGTCCAAACAGCGGGCAGGCGAGGGGGTGAGATGGGGTTGCAGCTACCGGCTCTGGTGACTCAGCCAGCCTGGTTGGGCGTATCGAGATCGGAGTTGAGAGCGCTATATGGCGGAAATCTCAATCTCGATGGATTCGACCGCGCCGCCCGGTCTACTGGCTGGAGGTGGCTCCGTCGGAGGTCCAGACTCGCATGATGTCGCGCATGCTCAGGACTCCGATCAACTCGCCTTCCCGGTAGACGGTCAGGTGGCGGATGCCGCGCTTGGACATTTCGGTGGCGGCGCGCTCGAGGCTCCACTCGGGGGAGGCGGTGATCACCTTTTCGCTCATGTGGTCGGCGACCTTTTCCTGGTCGGGGTCGAGGCCTTCGCCGATTGCCCGCAGTACGTCACGCTCGGTCAGGATCTGGGGTCCGGGCCATTCCTCGTGTTCGACGATCGCCGCGCCGACCGACCGGCTGGCCATTTTCTGCGCGGCTTCGCGCAGAGTGTGGTCCGGTCCCACACGAAGTACGACTTCCGACATCCCGACACTGACGCGCATCCGAGCCCTTTCAGGAGTTTGTAACGATAGTTGCCAGCTTACATGATTGTGCGAGATGTCTCAATCGTGTTTTTTGGCCCGTCACGGCCTGCGCGTCGAGCTGAAAGCCGGCCCGCCGAGAGCGGCGACGAGGTCCGAAGCCAGAACCACGCTCGGTCATCCGGTCGCCCTTCTGACGACAAGGCAGCGGTGCCGCCCCGATATATAGAATGGCCGGGCTTCACCCTTAGCCATGAAGATGAACAAGTTCTCGACCAAGCTGCCCGTCCTCCTCGCCGCCGTTGCCGTGCTCGGTGCGGTAGTCGCCGGATGCGGTACCACCTCTTCGAATTCCGACCCGCAGAAGCTCGGATTCCAGGATCGCGGTCGACAACTCTTCAACGCCCACTGCGGCACCTGCCACGTCTTGGCCCAGGCGGCCAGCACCGGCACCCAGGGGCCGAACCTCGACGACGCCTTCGCCGCCGCCCGTGCCGCCGGCATGGACAGCGACACGATCAAGGGCATCGTCCGGGCCCAGGTCCACCGTCCCCAGAAGGTCAACGGCGACTACCCCGGCGTGACCATGCCGGCCGGCCTGCTCGAGGGCAACGACCTCGAGGACGTCGCGCAGTACGTCGCCCAGGTGGCCGGCGTGCCAGGCATCCAGCCCCCCACTGCCCCGGGCGAGGGCGCGGGCGCCCAGATCTTCGCCAACAACGGCTGTGGAAGCTGCCACACCCTGGCCAGCGCCCAGGCAGCCGGAACCCTCGGCCCCAACCTGGATGAGGTCATTCCGGGCATGACCAAGGCCGAGATCCACGAAGCGATCGTGGATCCGGGTGCGAAGGTCGAGGCGGGCTACCCGAACGCGATGCCGGCCAATTACGCATCACAGATCAGCGAACAGCAGCTGAACCAGTTGATCAAGTTCCTCATGACGTCAGCTGCGGCTGATGGCAAGGGCTGATTCCGGCCTCCTGAGCCGGGTCCGTAATTTCTCCATCTCGCCGGAGCGTTATCAGGCCGTCACCCTGATCGCGCTTGCCGCGCTGGTCACGATCGTCTTCACCGGCGCCGCCGTGCGCTTGACCGCCTCGGGGCTCGGTTGCCCCGACTGGCCCAAGTGTTACGACCAGTACGTCGCCCCGGCCCAGATCAACGCCTGGATCGAGTACGGCAACCGCCTGGTCACCGGCGTCGTCTCGATCGCGGTGATCGCCGCCGCCCTGCTCGCCTTCTTCCGGCGGCCCTACCGCTGGCACCTCGCCTTTTTCGGGATCCTGCTGCCACTGGGTGTGATCGGACAGGCCGTGCTCGGCGCCTACGTCGTCTACAAGCACCTGCCGCCGGAGCTGGTCATCTTCCACTTCATCCTCTCGATGATCCTGATCGATGCCGCCTTCGCGCTCTTCTGGTGCTCGCGCTTTGAACCGGGTGACCGGCGCTACTCGACCGACTGGGTCAGCACCTGGGCGGTGCGGGCGCTGATCCCCTTCGGGCAGCTGACGGTCCTGCTGGGCACGATCACCACGGGCTCGGGCCCCCACCCCGGCGACCACGACAAGGAGCTGGTCCACCGTTTCGACTTCAAGGGCCACGACACCCTGGAGTGGATCGTCCAGCGCCATGCGGCCGCTGCCGTACTCTTCGCGGTCGCGGCCCTGGTCGTGATCTTCATCGTGCGCCGCCGCGGCGGGGACAGCCGCCCGCTCAAGCCGCTGGTCGTCACCTTCGGGCTGATCTGCCTGCAGATCGCGATCGGCGTCACCCAGTGGCTGCTCCACCTGCCCGCCGCCATGGTCTGGGTCCATGTCGTGATCGCCACCCTGCTCTGGCTCGCCGTCCTCTGGTCGGTCGCCACGGCAGGACAGATCACCCCGGGCACCAAGGGAGCCCTGCGGCGAAAGCCGGATCCCGCGGTCCCCGCCTCAGGCTGAGATCAGCTCCGCGGCGGCTTCGCCGAGAGTGGCGGTGTGGGCGTCGACGTCTTCCGGCTGGGTCTCCGGGCACATCAGGGCCATCATGTGGAACGGGGTCATGAGGATGCCGCGATTCAGCATGTAGAGGTGGAGCAGCGCGTCGAGGGCCGGGTCGAAGGCGTCCGAGGCCTCCTGGCCTGACTTCGGCCGCTCGGCGCCCAGCATGTACTCGGCCCGGCAACCGAGGCGGGTCACCGTCCAGGCGAGGCCGGTCTCGTCGATCACCGACTGCACGCCCTGCTCGAAGCGCTCGCCCATCTCGATCATGTGGGCGAAAGCGTCATCGGTCAGCACCTCGGAGAGGGTTGCCCGGGCGGCCGCCATCGAGAGGGCGTTGCCGGCCAGGGTGCCGCCGACGCCACCGACGTCGGCTGCCTCCCAGACCGTCCGCTCGAGCACCCGCTCGGCCAGCTCGTCGGTCATGCCATAGGCGCCGGTGGGGATGCCGCCGGCGATCGGCTTGCCGATCGTGATCATGTCCGGGTCGAGGCCATGGGCCTTGGTGTAGCCACCGGGGCCACAGCAGAAGGTGTGGGTCTCGTCGTTGATCAGCAGGGTGCCGTGCTCACGGGTCAGTCTCCGCACCGCCTCCAGATAGCCGTCCACGGGTAGGACGATCCCGATGTTGGTCAGGGCCGGCTCCATCAGCACGCAGGCGACGTCGCCGTGGGCGAGCTCGCGCTCGAGGCCCTCGAAGTCGTTGAACTCGACCACCCGGGTGGTCTCGGCGATCGGGACCGGCGGTCCGATGTTGCCGATCCGCTGGACCGGCTCACCGTCGACCAGGCGGGCGACGGTCTCGTCGACCGAGCCGTGGTAGCAGTGGTTGAAGACCAGGATCTTGTCGCGACCGGTGACCTCCCGGCAGAGCCGGATCGAGAAGCGGTTGGCGTCACTGGCCGAGAGCGAGAACTGCCAATGAGCGAGGCCGAACCGCCTCATCATCTCCTGGCCCAGCGGCAACGCGTCCTCGCTGGGCAGCATCGTGGTGATTCCCCTGGCCAGCCGGCGGCTGGCCGCGGCGACGGTCGGCTCGGGCGAGTGGCCGGTCATCGCGCCGGTGTCACCGAGGCAGAAATCGATCATCCGGTTGCCGTCGACGTCGGTCAGCCGGTTGCCCTTCGCCTCCTCGAAGAAGACCGGGAAGGAGCCGGGCCAGCGGGTCATCCAGTTCATCGGGACCCCCGAAAGAAGGGCCTCTCCGGCCTGCCCGTGGATCTCCCGCGAACGTGGATGCGAGGCCTCGAAGGTCTCCAACTCCCTTGACATCAGGTCCGATACCCGATCGTTCGAAATTGTCTGAAAAGCCGATGGACTGGGCATTTGCGGGTGGTTCCTCTCTCCGATTTGCAGATCTGCACTTGACAGACTAGCCGGATTCTGTTGTTTTGTGGAATGATCCAACAAAGTACAGAGAAGAAGTGAACTCAAGGAGAACTCCCTCAATGACTCTCGTCTCACCCGTCATCACCGGTATCGCCGCCCGCGAAGTACTCGACTGCCGCGGCCTCCCCACCCTCCAGGTCGACCTCGAGCTCGACGAGGTGATCTCGGCCACGGCCGACGTCCCCTCCGGTCGCTCGACCGGCGTCAACGAGGCCTTCGAACTCCGCGACGGCGGCACGCGCTTCGGCGGCTTCGGCATGCTCAAGGCAGCGGAGAACGTGACCGGCGAGATCGCCGACGCCCTGGTCGGCCAGCCCCTGGTCGACCAGCGCACGCTGGACCGGGCCCTGATCGACCTCGACGGAACCGAGAACAAGAGCCGGCTCGGAGCCAACGCGATCCTCGGCGTCTCCCTCGCCGCGGCGAGGGCCCAGGCCGACGCCCACGGACTGCCGCTTTACCGCTCGGTCAGCTCGAACGCCCACATCCTTCCGGTGCCGCTGGTCAACCTGATCAACGGCGGCAAGCACGCCTCGAACGACCTCGACTTCCAGGAGTTCATCGTGATCCCGGTCGGGGCCGACTCGATCCTCGAGGCGCTCCAGATCTCGACCGAGGTCAACCTCGCCCTGGCCGAGATCCTGCTCGACCGCTACGGCAAGCCGGCCCTGAACACCGGTGACGAAGGCGGCTACGCCCCGGCGATCAGCGACCCGCGCGAAGCGCTGGGCCTGCTCCATGAGGCGGTCGACGCGGCCGGCCACAAGGGCCGCTTCCGCTACGGGCTCGACTGCGCCTCCAGCCATTACTACGACGATGCGACCGGCACCTACACGGTGGCCGGCGAGAAGCGGGACCGGGAAGGCATGATCAGTCTCTACAAGGAGCTGATCGCCGACTTCGACGTGGTCACGATCGAGGATCCGCTCAACGAGGAGGACTTCGAGGGCTTCGTCGAAGTGACCGAGGAGACCGGCGTCCAGATCGTCGGCGACGACCTCTTCACCACCAACCCGGCCCGGCTGGCTCGCGGCCTGGAGATGGGCGCGGCCAACTCGCTGCTCTGGAAGTTCAACCAGATCGGCACCCTCTCCGAGGCACTGGACGCGGCCGAGATGGCCCACAAGGGCGGCTACACGGTGGTCGTCTCCGAGCGCTCCGGCGAAACCGAGGATCCGATCATCGCCGACCTCTCGGTGGCGCTCGGGGCCGGCCAGATCAAGACCGGTGCCCCGGTCCGCGGTGAACGGACGGCGAAGTACAACCGCCTGATCCGGATCAGCGAGGAACTGGGCGAGAACGCAACCTACCCCGGAGACGTCTTCTGATGCCGGATCGGCGATCCCTTGTTTGGGATTGCCTTATTGTGGAATAATCCCACACATGACCGAGAATCTGCCTGACATAGGAGTAAAGGTCTCCCCCGTTTCCACTGTCGAAGCGGCAGCTAACGCCTTGCGTGAGCTGATCCTCGACGGCAACCTGGAACCGGGAGCGAGGCTGCGGGAGCACGACTTCGCCGAGCGGCTGGGCATCGCCCGACACTCGTTCCGGGCCGCCACCCAGATCCTGATCGGCGAGGGCCTGCTCAAACGCGAGCCCCACCGCGGGGTCGAGGTGGCGATCCTCGCCGCCGACGACGTCGCCGACATCTTCAAGCTGCGTGAAGCCCTGGAGATCGAGGCGGTGCGGATCGTCACCACGGCCGGGGTCGTCCCCGCCGAGGCCCAGCGCGCGGTGACCGAGATGTCCGCCCTCTCCGAGAACGCGCCCTGGCGCGACGTGGTCTGGCCCGACCAGCGTTTCCATCGGGCGATCGTCGACGCCACGAACAGCCCCCGTCTTTCCCGTGCCTACCAGGGATTGCAGTCCGAGATCGTGCTCTGCCTGGCGCAGCTCAGACCCGTCTACGACGCCCCGGCGGAAGTCGCCGCCGAGCACGAGGAGCTGCTGAAGCCGATCATCTCCGGTGATGTGGAGCAGGCCGAAGAGCTCTTCCGCACGCACCTCATCGAGGCGGCCGAGAACCTGATCGGCCTCCACCAGGAGCGCAGCCAGGAAGCGGAGCCCGGAGCCTGATGAACGCCCGGGCCGTGCGCAAGACGGGAGCCTCGATCCGCAATCTGGATCAGCTCTGCTCGCGCGGCCTGACCGGACTCCGCCGCGACGCACTGGAGATCGCACAGGTCGGCCTCGCCGCCTGTGACGGCGGTGTCGCGGCCCGCGAAGCGGTCAGCCTGACCCCCGGCGGGATCCTGATCGACGGAATCGAGCACTCCCTGGCCGACGGCCAGCGGCTCTTCGTGCTCGGGGCGGGCAAGGCCACCCTGCCGATCGCCGAAGCGCTCGAGGACGTGCTCGGCGACCGGATCGACAGCGGCGTGGTGATCCTGCGCCGCGGCGAAACAGCCGACCTCAGGCATCTCGACTGCTACATCGCGGACCACCCCCTGCCCACCCGGGAATCGGTCGAAGGCGCGCTGCATCTGGAAGAGATCGCACAGGAGGCGAAAGAGGGCGACCTGGTCATCGCCTGCTTCACCGGGGGCAGTTCCGCCCTCGCCTCGCTCCCCCCGGACGGCGTCACGTTCGAGGACAAGCGGCGCCTTCATGAACTGCTGCTCGGCTCAGGCATGCCGATCTCCCTGGTCAACACGGTCCGCAAGCATGTCTCGACGATCAAGGGCGGGCGGCTGGCGGCCCATATCGCCCCCGCCCGCATCGTCAACCTGACGATCTCGGACGTGGCCGGGGACGTCCACGACCTGGTCACCGACCCTTCGGTCCAGGACAGCTCGACCGTCAAGGACGCGATCGCGGTGCTCGAGGACTACGGGATCTGGGACCAGATCCCGCCTTCGGTCGCCGCCCACCTCAAGTCACCGGCGGCCGAATCGCCCGACCTGAGCGGCACCGAGATCCACACCTCGATGCTGGTCACCGGGATCGGGGTCTGCGAGGCGATGGTCGCCGAAACCCGGGATCGCGGCTACAAGCCGGTCGTCCTGACCACCACCCTGGAAGGCGAGGCCCGCGAGATGGGCCGCTTCATCGCCGACATGGCCCGCTCCAGCGGCCTGGCCGGGTACCCCTTCGAGCCCGGCACCGTGATCCTCGGCTGTGGCGGCGAGAACGCGGTAACGATCGCCGGCAAGGGCTCTTTCGGGGACGGTGGCCCGGGCCACGAGGCCGCCCTCGCCGCCGCCGCGATCCTCGATGGCTGCCAGGTCGCATCGCTCTTCATGGACACCGACGGTGCCGATGGCGGGACCGATGCGGCCGGCGCGATCTGCGACGGCCGGACGGCCGCGAGGGCGGTGGAGAACGGACTCGACCTGAGGCAGGCGCTGCTCAGTCACACCTCCCGGAAGCCGCTGGGTCAGCTCGGGGACCTGATCGATACCGGCGCCACCGGCACCAACGTAAATGACCTGTTCGTCACCGTCATCGGGAAGGAAACGCCTTGATAACCCTGTCCAGCCTGACCAAGCAGTTCGGCGATGCGACCGCGGTCGACGCGATCGACCTGGAGATCGCGGACGGCGAGTTCTTCTCGATGCTCGGCCCCAGCGGCTGCGGCAAGACCACCACGCTGAGGATGATCGCCGGCTTCGAGGAGCCGACCTCGGGCCGGATCGAGCTGGCCGGGGAAGACGTCACCTGGACCTCCCCCCGCCGCCGCAACGTGAACATGGTCTTCCAGAACTACGCCCTGTTCCCGCACATGAACGTGCGCGAGAACGTCGAGTTCGGGCTGCGGATCAAGAAGCTGGGCAAGGCCGAGGCGAAGGAACGGATCGAGCGCATGGTCGCCGCGGTGCGAATGGAAGGCTTCGAAGACCGCCACCCGGCCCAGCTCTCGGGCGGCCAGCAGCAGCGGGTGGCACTGGCCCGGGCCCTGGTCAACCAGCCCGCCGCCCTGCTGCTCGACGAACCGCTCGGGGCACTCGACCTGAAGCTGCGCAAGGAGATGCAGCTGGAGCTGAAGTCGATCCAGCAGCAGACCGGAACCACCTTCGTCTACGTCACCCATGACCAGGAAGAGGCCCTGACCATGTCCGACCGGGTCGCGGTGATGAACGGCGGCAAGGTCGAGCAGGCAGCCGATCCCCGCACCCTCTACCAGCGGCCGGATTCCGCCTTCGTCGCCGATTTCATCGGCACCTCCAACCTGATGACGATCCCCACCGGCCAGCGGGCCGGCGAGGACATCCGCATCGCCCTGCCCGCCGCGTCCCCCAACGGCGAGGTGACGATCACCGTGCGCCCGGAGAAGATCAAGGTGGTCGCCAGCGAGCCGGCCGACGGCTCATACGCCCGGGGCACCGTGCTCGAGAACGTCTATCTCGGCTCGATGACCCAGCTGATCGTCGAGATCCGCTCCGGGGAACGCTTGATCGTCCATCAGCTCAACGATGAGGACGGCCGCGAGCCGCTCGCCCCCGGGGCGGCGGTGATCCTCGCCTGGTCGGCCGAGCACAGCTACGTAATCCCCGAGAAAGGACCCCAGTGAAGCGTCTAGCCACCGCCCTGACCGCCCTCGCCGTAGCCCTGACCCTCGCCGCCTGCGGCGGCGACGACGAAGGCGACGTGGTCGCCAAGCCGACCGGTGACCTGAGCCAGCCGGCGACCGGAACCCTGAAGGTCTTCGCCTGGCAGGACTCGCTGGTGCCGGCCCTGATGGACCCCTTCAAGAAGCAGAACCCGGACCTCGACATCCAGACCGCGACCTTCGACAGCAACGCGGAAGCCGCCGCCAAGATCAGCAACGGCTTCAAGACCGACGTGGTCGAGATCTGCATGGACGAAGCCAAGCCGCTGATCACCCGCGGCATGCTGAAGCGAATCGACCCGGACGCGATCACCTCCTGGGACGACATGGCCTTCAAGGACGAGGACGGGATCCGCGACGAGAACGGCAAGTTGCTGATGGTGCCGCTCTCGGCCGGCCCTCACGGCGTGATCTACAACACCGAGAAGATCGACCGGCCGATCGACTCCTTCAAGGATCTCTGGGATCCGGAGTTCAAGGGTCAGGTCGCGATCGAAGGCGATTACCAGCTCCCCCCGATCGCGGTGACCGCCCTCGCGATGGGCATCAAGGATCCGATGCAGATGGACTCGGACCAGCTGCAGGAGGTCAAGGACTACATGATCGACCACCGGGATCAGCTGCGGACCTACTGGCAGTCCGAACCCGAGCTGACCAGCCTCTACAAGTCCGGCGAGGTGATCATCTCCGACGGCAACAGCGCCGCCGCGAAAGCGATCCGCGAGGCCGGGGTCCCGGTCAAGTGGGTGGCACCGAAGGAGGGCACGATCTCCTGGGTCTGTGGCTTCGCGATCAGCGCCGATGCCGAGAACATCGACGCGGCCTATCGCCTGATCAACTTCCAGGCTTCGCCGGAAGGCCAGGCGATCCGCGGTAAGCAGGGCTACGTGATGACCAACTACAAGGCGATGCCGCTGATCCCGAAGGCGGATCGCGAGATCGCCAATCCCAAGTTCCTCGAGACCACGATCCCCGAAGTCTGGTCGCCGATCAACGACGAGTGGGTTCGGGCGTTCGAGGAGATCAAGACCGGCGACTGATGAGCCCGGCCCCGGCCGGCAACCGAAACAGAGCAGCACCAATACGAGAGAGAGCGAGAGAGAGGCGTTTTTCGATGAAGAAGTGGTTACTTACAGCGTTGTTCGCGGTGGCGGCGGTTGCCATCTCGGCCTGCGGCTCCGGCGGCGGCGACACCTCCGAGGCGGTCGCGCCATCCAAGGCGGACCTCGAGAAGCCGGCCACCGGCACGCTCCGGGTCTTCGCCTATGACGACACGGTCACCGACCAGCAGCTCGATCCGTTCCGGAAGGCGAATCCCGACCTGGACATGAAGATCGCGACCTTCAACTCGAACGAGGAAGCGGCCGCGAAGCTGGCCGGCGGGTTCGAGGCCGATGTGGTCGAGGTCTGTCTGGACGAGGCCGGCTCCCTGCTCCAGCGCAACCAGCTGCGGCCGATCGACACCAAGGGCGTGACCGACTGGGACGAGCTCTCCTTCAAAGACGAGCCCGGCGTGCGACAGAACGGCAACGTGATCATGGTGCCGCTCTCCTCCGGCCCCTACGGCATCAACTACAACACCCAGGAAGTCCCAGGCGGGGTCGACTCCTACAAGCAGATGTTCGACGGCGACTACGACGGCCGGATCGCGATTCCCGGCGACCCGCTGGCGACGCTCGGCGTGGCCGCGCTCACGCTCGGCTTCGACGACCCCTTCGACATGTCGCCGGACGAGCTGGACCAGGCCAAGCAGTTCCTGATCGACCACAAGAGCCAGATCCGCGCCTTCCCCGAGTCGGATTCGGACATGGTCAACCTGTTCAAGAGCGGCGAGGCCATCGTGGCCAACAACGGCCGTGGGACCAACCAGGACATGGAAGCCGAAGGCATCCCGGTCAAGTGGGTCGCCCCCAAGGAAGGGACATGGGCCTGGGTCTGCGGCCTCGGGATCACTTCGAAGGCGAAGAACATCGACGCCGCCTACAAGCTGATCAACTACTACGCCTCGCCCAAGGCCCAGGCGATCTCGGCCGAGAACGGCTTCGTGATCACCAATCCGAAGGCGATGCCGCTGGTCCCCCAGCAGTACAAGGAGACCGCCGACCCGGAAAGCATCAAAGACTCGATCCCGCTGACCGAACCATCCGACCCCGAGGCCTACACCCGGGCCTGGCAGGAAGTCCGCACCGGTTGATCCGATGCCGCTTTCCCGTCGCATAGAGCGGGCGCTCCCGAACGCCCTCGGCATCGGCCTCACCGGCTTCGTGCTGGTGGTGCTGTTCGGGCCGGTCCTGCTGCTCGCCCTGTTCTCGTTCAACGACTCCACGGTGATCTCCCTCCCCTGGGAGGGCTTCACCACCCGCTGGTACTCGGAGGCGTTGAACGACGACGGGGCGATGTCGGCGATCGGCCACTCGCTGGTGGTTGCCTCGGTGGTCACCGTCGCCTCTCTCATCCTGGGCACACTCGCCTCCTGGGGCCTGACCCGGATTCCCTTCCGGGGCAGGTCTCTGGTGGCGGGCATCCACGGGGCGGTGCTGGTCGTGCCGTGGCTGATCATCGGGATCGCCGGGCTGATCTTCTTCAGCCAGATCGAGCTGGCGCTCTCGCTGCAGACGATCACCCTGATGCACATCGTGGTCACCTTCCCGCTGGTCGTCGCCGTAGTCTCGGCCGGGCTGATCCGCTTCGACCCCTCGCTCGAGGAGGCGGCGATCGACATGGGCGCCAGCCAGCTCCAGATGATGCGCTACGTCGTCCTCCCCCAGATCGCGCCCTCGCTGGCCGCGGCCGCGATCTTCGCCTTCGCCTGGTCCTTCAACAACTTCGAGATCAGCTTCTTCACCGGCGGTTTCGAGCAGACCTTCCCGGTCTGGGTCTACGGCGTGCTGCGGCACTCCTCCAACCTGCCGGTCGTCAACGCCGCCTCGACCATCATCGCCCTGGCCCAGGTACTGCTGGTCTTCGGGCTCTGGTACGGGATGAAGCTGATGACCAAACGCCGCGGCGGCACCGACCGTGACGCGGCCGAGATGATCACCGGGGCGGTGCGCTGATGGGCATCCCGACCACCCCCCAGATCACGGTCACCGGCGAGCGGCCGTCGCGGCTCTCCAGGCTGCTCAAGCCGTTCGCCTTCATGAGCCTGCCGACCGCCGTGCTGGCGGTCCTGTTCCTGATCCCGATGGGGATCCTCGTCTACTTCAGTTTCCAGTACGGCGACCTGACCGGCCAGTCCGGCTTCACGCTCAGCAACTTCACCGACACGCTCACCGATCCGCTCTACCGCGAGATCGCCCTGGCCACCTTCGAGATCGCGACGATCGCGATGGTCGCGCAGCTGATCGTCGGCATCCCCCTCGCCTACGTGCTGGCCTACAAAGCCGGCCGTTTCGAGCTGCCGCTGCTGCTCGCGCTGGTGCTGGCCGACGAGCTCAACCCGATGGTGCGGATCTACGCCTGGCGGATGCTGCTCGGCCGCGAGGGGCTGATCAACGACGCTCTGACCTCGCTCGGTCTGATCAACGCCCCGATCGACGCCCTGCTCTTCAACAAGTTCTCGGTCATCGTCGTGCTCTCGACCAGCTACCTCACCTACACGGTGATCCCGATCTACGCCTCGATGAAGGCGGTCGATTCGGGACTGTTCGAGGCGGCCAAGGACATGGGCGCCGGCTGGTTCACCACCTTCCGGCGGGTGCTGCTGCCGCTGATCGCGCCGGGCATCTTCATCGCCCTGCTGCTGGTCTACGTGCCGCTGTTCACCGACTTCGCCGCCCCCAGCCTGGTCGGCGGCACCTCGGGGATCATGCTCGGCAACGTGGTCGCCGACATGGTCCTGCAGAACGGCAACCTCAACATGGGCGCCGCGATGAGTTTCCTGATGCTGCTGGCAGCGGCCCTCTTCTCGCTGCTCGCCTACCAACTGTCCCGGGTCAAGGGGGGAGCGAAGTGAAATACGACGTAGCGATCATCGGCGGCGGCCACAACGGGCTCGTCGCCTCCTACTACCTTGCCCGCGAAGGCCTGAAGACGGTCGTGCTGGAGCGCCGCGACATCCTCGGTGGCTGCTGCGTGACCGAGGAGTTCGCCCCCGGCTACCGGGCCTCGACCGGCGCCTACGTGCTGAGCATGCTGCGCGAGGAAGTCTGGTCCGACCTGAAGCTGGTCCAGCGCGGGGTCGAGGTCGACCCGGCCGGCCCCTCGCTCCACCTCTTCGCCGACGGGACCAGGCTCTGCCTCTCCGACGACACCGACGAGGCGGTCGCGGCGATCCGTGAGCTTTCGCCGGCCGACGCTGACGCCTACCCTGCCTTCGAGGAGCACCTGGCCGAAATCGCCGGCCTGGTAACGCCGCTGATCGACACCACTCCTCCCTCCCCCCGGCCGTCGAGCGCCGCCGACCTGGCCTCGCTGCTCAAGGTCGGCAAGCTCGCGGCCGGCAAGCGGGACCTGATCAACGAGGCGCTCTTCCTCTTCACCACCTCGGTCACACAGTTCCTCAAGGAACGCTTCGAGAACGAGTACGTGAAGGCGGCGATCGGCTGGCATGCGATCAACGACTCGATCGCGGGCCCCTCCAGCCCCGGTTCGGCCTACATCCTGCTGCATGACCACGCCGGCGAGAACACCGACGCCGGCGCCCGCTCCTGGGGCTTCGTCAAGGGCGGCATCGGCACCGTGACCCAGGCGATGGCCGCGGCGGCCCGCGAGGCCGGAGTCGAGATCAGGACCGAGTGCCCGGTCGAGGAAATCGTGGTCGAGGGGGGCCGGGCGGCCGGGGTCCGCCTGGCCGGCGGCGAGGTGGTCCAGGCGACCACCGTTCTCTCCAACGCCGACCCCAAGACCACCTTCCTCGGCCTCACCCCGGAAGGCTCCCTGCCGGAGCCGTTCACCGCCGCAGTACGGGCCTACCGCTGCCAGGGCACCAGCATGAAGATCAACCTGGCGGTCGACCGGCTGCCGATCGCGACGAACATGCCCGGCGAAGGGGTCCAGGACTACCACCGCGGCATCATGGAGGTCAACCAGCCGCTGGCCGAGATGGACCGGGCCCAGGCCGAGGCCCAGGCGGGCCGGCCGGCCGAGGATCCGCACGTCGAGATGTGCATCCCGACCGTCCACGATCCCTCGCTGGCGCCGGAAGGCCACCACGTCCTGACCATCGACGTGAACTCCCAGCCCTATGAGCTGGCCGAGGGCAACTGGGAGGAGATCGCGGACCAGGTCGCCGACCGGGCGATCGCCAAGCTGGAGCACTACTTTCCCGGCCTGACCGACTCGATCCTGCACCGCCAGGTGCTGAGCCCGCTCGGCCTCGAACGGCTGCTCGGGATCTCCGGCGGCCACGCCCTGCACGGCGACATGGCCTTCGACCAGCTCTTCACCCTGCGGCCGGTACGCGGCTGGGCCGAGTACCGCACCCCGATCGAGGGGCTATGGCTCTGCGGCGCCGGCACCCACCCCGGCGGCGGCGTGACCGGGGCCAACGGGCACAACTGCGCCCGGGAGGTCCTGCGCGAGGTGCGGGGCGGCCCGGTCAAGCGCCTGCTCAGCCGGAAGGGCTGAGGTGACCGCGGAGCCCACAGCGGCGGAGCTCGAGGAAGCGACCGCCCTCCTCTCCGGCCTGGTCTCCATCTACTCCCCTTCCGGCGGCGAGGGACGAATCGTCGACCACGTCGAGCAACTCTGCCAGGCGGATGGTCTGAGCGTGCGGCGGGTGCCGGCCGAAGTCGGCCGCGAGAGCCTGGTCGTGGGCGCCTACCCCGAACCGGTGCTGGCGATCGCCGCCCATCTGGACACGATCACCCCGACCTGGCCCGAGGCGACGGCGCCGCGGGTCGAAGGCGGCACCCTGCACGGCCTCGGCTCGGTGGATGACAAGGGCGGCGTCGCCGCCTGCCTGCTGGCCGCCCGCTGGCTGGCCCGGGACGGCGTCTCACTGGACGACCTGCCTGCCGTCTTCGCCTTTCCGGTCGACGAGGAGACCGGCGGCAGCGGTTCCCGCTCACTGGCGATCGACCTCTCCCCACGCTTCGCGATCGCCCTCGAAGGGACCGGGCTGGACGCCGGCGTGGTCGAGTGCGGCGACCTCGAAGGGCTGGTCCACGTGCGGGGAGTCAGCGCCCACGGCGCGTTGGCGGAGCTGGGTGAGAACGCAGCCCATGCCGCCGCCAAGCTGATCGCCTCGCTCGATGACCTCGGGCTGGACGCCCACCAGCACCCGATCCTGGGAAAGTCGCTGGCCAGCGTGACCGAGGTCGCGACCGGTGACGGCATGAACGTGGTGCCGGACGTCTGCACCCTGCGGCTCAGGGTCCGGATGGTCCCCGGCCAGGACCTCGCCGCCACAATCGCCGAGGTCGAGTCCTTCGCGGATCGGTTCGGCGGGGAACTGCAGATGGTCGAGGGCACCGCACCATTCGAGCTTCCGGCCGATTCCCCGCTGCGGCTGGCGGTCGACGACGCGACCGAGTCGCTGACCGGCCGCCGGCCCGAGCCGATCGGCGTGCCGTCCTGGACCGACGCCCACAACTTCGTCGACTTCGGCGGCGCCCAGGCGATGGTCTTCGGGCCCGGTTCGATCGAGACCGCCCACACCCCGGCCGAACACATCGAGATCAGCCAAGTGGTGAGTTGCGCGAAGATCTTCATGGAGCTGCTCAGCCCCCACAGCCTGGAGAAGCTGACAGCCGCCGACCCCCGCCCCGACCAACCGCGTTACCGGAGAGCCAGATGAACCATGAGATCCTCGAACAGCTCGAACCCGAAGAACTCGACCCCGGCCAGGTCATCCTCGGCAATCCCGAGGTCTCCAGCCTGACCCTCTACGAGCAGGACGGGGTCGAGGCCGGCCTATGGCAGATAACCCCGGGTGAGGTGACCGACGTCGAGGCGACCGAGACCTTCATGGTGATCAAGGGCCGGGCCGTGATCGAGTACTCGGACGGTCGCGCCTTCACGGTCGGCCCCGGCAATTCCCACCACTTCGAAGGCGGCGAAGAGACCACCTGGAAGGTCGAAGAGACCCTGCTCAAGGCCTACTGGATCAAGAGCTGAGTCCGCTAGGGTCGCGGCATGACCCGTTTCATCTACGCGACCTCCACCACCCTCGACGGATACCTCGCCGACGAGGACGATTCGCTCGACTGGCTTTTCGTCGTCGAAGGGGGCGACGAAGCGCTGAAGGAGATCGAGGAGTTCAACCAAGGGGTTGCCGTGATGGTCGAGGGATCGACCACATACGAGTGGGTGATCGAACATGAAGACCTGGTCGCGAACCCGGAGAAATGGCAGCGTTTCTACGGGGATCGCAAGACCTTCGTCTTCACCTCTCGGCCCGACCTGCCCAGGGTCGCCGGCGCCGATGTCGAGTTCGTGAGCGGCCCCGTCACCGGGCATGAGGCGGCGATCAGGGAGGCCGCCGGCGAGAAGGATGTCTGGCTGGTCGGTGGCGGCGAGCTGGTTGGCCAGTTCGCCGCGGCGGGCATGCTGGACGAGATCTGGCTTTCGGTCGCCCCGGTCACGCTGGGATCGGGCGCCCCGCTGCTGCCGCGGCGCTTCGAATCGGACCGCCTGCTTCTGGAGGAAGTCGGCCAGGCCGGACAGTTCGTCCAGCTCAAGTATCAGTTCAAGAAGTAGTCGCGCTCTTCATCGCGGCGGACATCGCCGCGACCGCCCGCTCCAGATGTTCCGGACGCATCACGGCTGAAACCTGCGAGCGGATCCGGGCGGCCCCCTCCGGGACCACCGGATATCCGAATCCGGTCACGAAAACCCCCTGGCTGAGCATCTGCTTCGAGATCGATATCGCCAGGGAAGTCTCGCCGACGATCACCGGGACGATCGGGCTTTCTCCCGGGATCGGATCGAAGCCCGCTTCGCTCAGCATGTCCCGGTAGGCGGCGGTGTTGTCTCGAAGCCGCGCGACCAGGCCCGGATCCTCGCTCAGCAGGTTCAGGGATTTGCGGGCGCTGGCCGCCACGGTCGGCGGCAGGCCGTTGGAGAAGAGCTGCGGCCGAGAGCGTTGTTCGAGGATCCGGCAGAGCTCTCCGGACCCGGCCACGAATCCACCCGCTGCCCCGCCCAGTGCCTTGCCCAGGGTGCCGGTGATGATGTCCACCTTGCCGTGCAGGCCGAAATGCTCGGCCGTGCCCCGGCCGGTCTCGCCCATCACGCCAAGACCATGGGAGTCGTCGACGATCAGCACCGCCTCATGTTCCTCGCAGAGCTCGACCAGGCGCGGCAGGGGCGCCAGGTCGCCTTCCATGCTGAAGACGCCGTCGGTGACCACCAGCTTCCGCTTCACGTCGGCATGCTCGTTCAGGGCCGCTTCGAGCGCGTCCATGTCCGAATGCGGGTAGATGCTCTTGCCGCCGGGCCGGGCCAGCTTCATCGCGTCGATGATCGAGGCGTGATTGAGCTCGTCGGAGAAGATGTGGGTCTCCCCGTCGCTGAGCGCGTCGAGGATCGCGTGGTTGGCGGTCCAGCAGGAGACGTAGGTGAGGGCGGACCCGGTGCCGAGGAAGGCGGCCAGATCCCGTTCCAGCTCCAGGTGCGGCTCGAAGAGGCCGCAGATGAAGCGGACCGAGGCGGTGCCCGCCCCGTACTCCTTGAGCGCCTCCACCCCGGCCTCGATCACGGCCGGGTTGTCGGCCATTCCGAGGTAGTCGTTCGAGGAGAGCACGACCACCTCACCCAGACCCTTCAGGCGGACCTCCGGACCCTGCGGCGACTCGTAGACCCGCAGGTCCTTGAGCGTTCCCTTCGAGGCCATCTCGTCCAGCTCCGCCGCCAGTTCGGCGGTGAGCTTCTCGGCGGCGGTCATCGGCCCAGGTCCGTCACGGCCTGGTCCACCGCGGCGGCGATCCGGTCGAGCGCGGCGGCGAAGGCTTCGGGCGGCATCGAAAGCGAGGGCTGGATGTTGAGCGAGGTCGAGCTGGAGTCGGTGAGGATGCCGAGCGCCGCCGCCTTCGCTCCGGCCAGGTGCTGGAGCTCCGGGTCCCGCTCCCGGCTCTCCCGGTCGCGGACGAACTCGAGCGCCTGGAAGCCACCGAAGGCACGGGCCTCGCCGACCTGCGGATGCCGGTCACGGATCGCGCCGAGCTTGTCCCGGCCGATCGCCTCCAGCGCCCGCACGTTCTCGAGGATCGGCTCGTTCTCGAAGGCCTCGATCACCGCCAGCGAGGCCGCACAGGCCCAGGGCAGCCAGGACCAGGTCGAGCCGGTCGGCACGTCGTCGTAGCCGCCCATCGCCCGCTCGCTGCCGAGCACCGCGCCGATCGGGGCAACGCCGCCGCCCATCGCCTTGCCGAGACACATCAGGTCGGGCCGGATGCCCCACTTCTCGACCGCGAACATCTCACCGGAGCGGCCGAAGCCGGTCTTCACCTCGTCGACCGCCAGCAGCCAGCCGTACTCCTCGCAGAGCGCGACCAGCGCATCCCAGAACTCCTGCGAAGGGGCGACGCAGCCGCCGGAACCGAGGATCGGCTCGATCAGCACCCCGGCCACTTCTTCCGGGTCGACCGCGTGGAAGAGCAGGTGGTCGCGGATGAAATCCACGGTCGAGTCGCCGCTGCCGCCCGCCCTGGGCGGAGCGAAGGGGCTGCGATAAGGATTCGGGTAGGGCGCGTGGAAAAAGCCGCTGGCCATCGACCGTATGCCCTTGCTGATCTCGGTTTCCTCCGCCCCCAGGACGGCAGTCAGCGAGGTCTCGCCGTGGTAGCCGCCGAGGAAGCCGAGCACCATCGGCCTGCCCGTCGCCCGGCGCATCAGCTTGACCGCGGTCTCGACCACCTCGGTCCCGTTCAGGCCGAGGTCGATCCGGGTCAGCGATTCCGGGGTGATCTCGAGCAGCTTCTCGGCCAGGGCGACCATCGGCTCCGAGGCGACCCCGTGGCTGTCCTCGTTGCCGATCCGACGCATCGCCTCGACCAGCGGATCGATCAGGTCCTCGCGACCGGCACCGAGCGGCACAGAGGCCGAGGAGGAGACCAGGTCCACGAAAGTGTTGCCGTCGAGGTCATCGACCAGGTAGCCGCGCTTGGCGGCGATCACCAACGGGGCCAGGTGGTTGGCGGTGCCCGGGTAGACCAGCTCGCGGAGCCGGGCCAGCTTGGCCGCACTGCGGGGTCCGGGCAGCGGGCCCGGGACCGGCGGCAGCAGGCCGCCCCCCTCGGAAGAGTCGATTGCCAGGGTCATTTCTCCATTCTCAATCATTCGCCGTCCGATCTGGTCGGTTGCCAGGAAACGAAACGGGGGACCCGGGCGAGCCCGGGTCCCCCGCTCACGCGCTTGCTTACCGGCTACTCCTCACCAAGGAGTGCGCGCTTGGCGACGTTGTGTACCCAGGTATTGGGGTGAACGCCGACCAATTCTTCGGCCAGCGGGCCGACCGCGGTCACCGGAACCATGCCGCCGGTGTGCTCCGGGGTGGTCCAGTCGACCTTGAACTTGCGGTGCGTGCCCTTGATCGTGACCGGACCGCTGCGGATCGGGACCTGGCCCTTGGGACCGGCGTTGTTCAGCGCCTTCTTGCCCCAGTACGGGATCGGGTCGTCCCCGTCCGAGTTGGTGTTGGTCTCGCCCATCGGCTCGATCGCCATGCCGCCGGTCTCATGGTCGGCGAGCACGATCAGGAGGACGTTCGGGTTGGTCTTCCGGTACTCCTGGATCGCCTTGACGACCTGGTTCAGGGTCCGGCCCGACTGGATCACGTTGCGCACGTCGTGTTCATGCCCGGCCGAGTCCAGGTCGTCGCTTTCCATCGCGAAGAAGAACCCGTTCGGGTTGTCGTCGGCGATGTCGAGTGCCTTCTTGACCAGGTCGACCATCGGCACGTAGTACGGATCCTTCTTGTACTTGTAGCCCTTCTCGTCTTCCCACTTGCGCTTGGCGCTGTCCTGGACCAGGGCGAGCACCTTCGGGCCGGTCAGCTTGGCGACCGTCTTCCGGTTGTAGGCGTACTGGTAGCCCTCGCCGATCGCCTTCTTGACCAAGTTGCCCTTGGTGCCTTCGCTGGCATCCTCCTCGGGCTGGGTGTTCGGGATCTTGCCCTCGTTGCCCTTCGGGTACCAGTAGGCCTCGTTACCACCCATCAGGATGTCCACCTTGCCGTTGTGGATCTCCTTCGACGCGATCAACGACTTGTTGTCGCGGTTCAGGACCGGACCACCAAAGGCGGCGAGCGTCGCGTTGGTCACGTCGTGGTCGTTGATCAGGGCGGTCGTCTTGCCCTGGTCCTTGGCCAGGTCGAGCAGGGTCGGGACCCGCTTCTTGCTCGGGGGCAGGCCCGTGTAGCCGTTGATCGTCTTCTTGCCGATCGACCAGGCGGTCGCGCCGGCCGACGAGTCGGTCACGGTGACCGGACCGGCCGAGATCGTGTCGAGGAAACCGGTGTACGGAAGCGCATCCATCGGCTGCCGCTTCTTCAGACCGTAAAGCGCATACTGAATCGCTGTTCGCTGCTGGATTCCCATGCCGTCGCCGCTGAGGATGATCACACTGGTGGCTTGGGTCGGCGCTTCAGCCTTGGACGAGCCACCCCTGCCAATCAGCATCACCAGCGCGAAGACCAGGACCATCGCGGCCAACGCCACAACGGACTTCCTGGTCGGGATTCGCTGAATCACTGACATCTCACGTACCTACTCCCATGTTGGAGGAATTGTTCAACAATTCGTTCATCCTACAGACTGGCACGGCTCTGTCAAGCCCTTTCAGCGAAAAAACGACGAATTCACCCCTCCCTCGAGACCTCCCACCCCCAACTGGGGGCGTTTACCCACCGAATCCGTGGCCGAACGCCCCCAGAACGGTGGTGATCGGAGAAGCCGGGCTACTCGTCGTCGTCGGGGCTGCCCAGCTGGTGAACCAGGCCGCGGAAGATCGGGACGCTGACGATGCCCAGCAGGATGACCACCCAGATCACCGCGGCGAGGGGCGAGACCAGCTTGCCGACCAGCCCGACCGAAATCGCGGCGATGATCACCACGATCAGCCAGCTGAAGGCCGCGCTCTCCCGTTCGATCGGGTTGCCCAGGTCAAAGCCGAACCGCTGCCCCTTGGCCGGCACGGGCGACTCGTCCGTGGGGTTTTCCTCGTCATTCGGCTTCTCGGTCATCTCAGCCATCGGAACTCTCACACTTTTTGCCGGCCGCCGCCTCGCAGGCCGCATCCTGAAGCATCAGCTCTAGGTCGAAACGCTTGTTCTGGTCGGCGAGCCTCAGCCCGGCGGGCGCGTTGCTCATCGACGAGTAGAACTCATCGCCATCGTCGAAATGAACCGTCTCGTCCCGGTTCGGGAAGTCGTCGGAGATGTCGACCGGGTCCGGCCCAAAGGAGAAGGTGAACTCCAGTCCCCCACCGGGCGCGGTCGGGATCGAGCCGCCCACGATCCCGGGCGAGTCCGCGTCTTCGGGATCGAGCCTGGCCCCGGCTCCCAGCGCCGCCACGTTGTCGCGGAACTGGCCGGCATTGTCGTCGCTGCGATCGCCGCGACAGCCAGCGAGGGCCAGCGTGGCGACGAAAAGACACACCACGGCAGATGCCCTCAAACCCATCTGCGGGTCAGATGATGTAGACGGCCAGGAACACGATGATCCACATGATGTCGACGAAGTGCCAGTAGATGCCTGGCACCTCGACACCGAGGTGATCCTTCTGCTCCGGCCCGAAGTGGCCGCGATAGGCGCGGATGTTGGCGAAGGTCAGCAGCAGCAGGCCGACGAAGACGTGCGCGCCGTGGAGGCCGGTGAGGCTGAAGAAGATCGAACCGAAGGCACCGTCACGCGGCGTGAAGCCGATGTGGATGTACTCGTTGATCTGGATGAAGAGGAAGGTCGCGCCCAGCAGCCAGGTCGTGGTCAGGCCGAGCTTGAGGCCGCGGTGGTTGTTGTGCTTGATCGCCTCGAGCGCGTAATGGATCGTGAACGACGAGGAAACCAGGATGCAGGTGTTGATCCCGGCGATCAGGACCGGCAGCTCGACCCCCTCGGGCGGCCAGGAACTCGGCTCGGCAACCACCCGGAGGAAGAAGTAAGCGGCGAAGAAGGCGCCGAACAGCATCACCTCGGAGAGGATGAAAAGCAGGATCCCGAGGATCGTGCGGTCGATCCGGGCGCTCTGGTGCGCCTCGGGCGGGCCGTGATGGTGATCGTCGACGTGACCGTGGGCAGCGATGCTTGCGCTTTCCATCCCTATGCCTCGCTCTTCTCTTCAGCGGTTGAATCTTCGGCTTCCGCCGCGGGGGACTCGCCTTCGGCGACGACGGCGGCCACCGCTTCCGGCGGACGGCCGGCCTCGTGGTGGATCACCGCCTTGTCGGTGATCTCGCGCACCCGGCCGACCAGATCCTGCTTCAGCCAATGCGACTCCTCGCCGCTCAGGGTGGAAATCAAGATCTCGTCGACCCGGTAGTGCTCGATCGCGTTCTTGACGGCATCGAATGGGTCGGGGCTCATCGGCTGGCCGGTGGCGTCGATGTCCGCGTGGTACAGCTTGGCCAGCACACTGGCCAGGTTGCGGGCCACGGTGGCCTCGGAGACGTCGTCGGCCGCCGGGGCGATGATCGTGTACCGGTGCGGACGATCGCCGGAGCGGTCGAGCAGGCGTTCCTGCAGGTCCTCGCTGGTCAGGGTCCGGTTGGCCACGACCAGGGTGTGGGTCACGTTCAGGCTGACCGAGTCGTCCTCGATCCGGACCGGAATGTGGGTGATCTTCGTGACGTCGCCGTAGGTGAGCTCGGCCCAGGACAGAAGATCACGGCGGGTCAGGCCAAAACGGAAATCGTAGGTGCATGAGAGCAGCACCTCGGAGGGCCGGTGGCTACGGATCGCGTCGCCGAGCGCCAGGTCGTACTCGGGGTCGAGTACCTCGCCGATCGCCTCGATGCCGAACTCGTCGAGCACGGCCAGGGTCACGTCGACCCGGGCCCGGGCGGCTTCCGCCCGCTCTTCCGGGTCGAAGAGCTGGCCGACCGAAGGCTGGTTCTGCGGGGCGACCACGACGACGTAGGACGCGTCGGCAGCCTTCTCGCGGGCCGCCTCGAGCAGCAGGCGCCCGCCGGCCACCTCGTTCAGGAAAATGAGAAGGGGCTGGCTCATGAGGGCGCAGCCACCGTGCTCGGCTTGGTCTTGGGCACCTCGGCACCCTCGTCTTCACCACCCATGATGGCGTGACGCGCACCGGGGGTGCCGTACTCGTAAGGACCGCCGACGACCCGCGGGATCTCGTCGAAGTTGAAGACCGGCGGCGGCGAGGAGACCAGCCACTCGATCGAGTTTGCCCGCCACGGGTTGTCGCCCGCCTTCGGGCCGAAGCGCCAGCTGACGATCATGTTGTAGAGGAAGACCAGCTGGACCGCACCGAGCACGAAGGCCGAAACGGAGATCAGCAGGTTCCAGTCGCCGTACTGGGTCGCGTAGTCGGCGACCCGGCGGGGCATGCCGTCCATGCCGATCCAGTGCATCGGGATGAAGGTGAACCAGGTACCGACCACGGTGCCCCAGAAATGAACCCGCCCGAGGCGCTCGTCGTACATGCGTCCGGTCATCTTCGGGAACCAGTGGTAGATCCCGGCGAAGATCGTGAAGACCGAGCCGCCGAACAGCACGAAGTGGATGTGGGCGACCACGAAGTAGGTATCCGAGACGTGGATGTCGATCGGGATCATGCCCAGCATGACGCCGGAGATGCCGCCGATCGTGAAGGTCACGATGAAGGCGAGCGCGAACAGCATCGCGGTCGAATAGGTGTGGATCTTGCCGTAGAACAGGGTTCCCAGCCAGGAGAACACCTTGATGCCGGTCGGTACCGCGATCAGCATGGTGGTGATCATGATCGGCACCCGCAGCCAACTGAACATGCCGGCGACGAACATGTGGTGGGCCCAGACCGAGTAGCTGAGCACCACGATGCCGATCAGGGCGAGCGCCATGAGCCGGTAGCCGAAAACGGGTTTCCGGGCATGGGTCGAAATGATCTCGGAAATGATCCCGAAGCCGGGCAACATCATGATGTAGACCGCTGGGTGCGAGTAGAACCAGAAGATGTGCTGGTAGGAGATGACGTCGCCGCCCTGGAGGAAGTTGAAGAAGTTCATCCCGAGGATGCGGTCGAAGAAGACCATGAACTGGGCGCCGGCGATGAACGGGGTCGCGCCGACGACCAGCAGCGAGGTCGAGAGGTTGGCCCAGACCAGCAGCGGCATGCGCCAGAGGTTCATGCCCGGCGCCCGCATGGTGATGATCGTGACCAGGAAGTTCAGCGCGGTCGCGATCGATGACGC